>VOFJ01003341.1_pt1 | contig 32165 bp, 52 predicted proteins | sample 5384081 | NCBI WGS metagenome assembly VOFJ01 (sample SAMN12384729, study PRJNA508395) | human gut metagenome | isolation source: healthy gut I | host: Homo sapiens | reverse complement strand
TCGGATTGCCCGCGTCGAAGGGTTTATAAAGGGAAGAGATTACGGATGCGTGTGCGTGGGAATACTTTGGGAAAGAGGCAGAGATTTTGTCGTGATGCACCCGGGACGAAGTACCAGCTGGAATATCTCCTCACGATGCTGAAAGAGCAGGGCGAGGAGAGAACCTTGCGTTCATCCGGGCGCTGCTTGCACGGGAGAGGGCGAAAGAACAGGCAGTCCGAGAAAACGGATGGGACACGTGATCCGGGAGATAAGAGAGCGTGGACGGGTGCTGTAATTTATAAGGACAATTCTCTCAGATAATTATGTAAGTACAGCACTGCCGTCTCTGGATCTGTGAAAAAGCTGTTCTGAATACGGCACCAAACAGCTGCTTTACTCTTATAGTCTGCTTTCAGGCATTCATGCCACATCGGAGTGCCATCTGCAAGAAGCGGCTGCGGCACAAACAGCCCGGCTGCGCGGGTGTAGCACGTTTTGGCGGTTGCCTTCTTGCGGGCGGAGCGATCCACATACTGACCGACACTTTTTGTGGATGGCGCAGTCCCTCGTAGATCATATAGTAATAATTCTCATAATCGCTGTAAAATCGTTTCAGTTCCCCGGAATATAATGGAAGGGCGAGCGTCAGGCGGTTTCCTTCCGCTGACAGCTCCAGCTCACCGATAGAACAACTGGAATCCGCTTGTCAGAGAGACGGGGCTTTCATAGTGAAGCAGCAGGTGCTTTTCTGAGTTTCCGTCCGCATATGGGATATCACGGCTTTCTGAACCTTTGAAAGAAAAATCGCCGGTCAGAAAAAGTCCGGGTAGGCGAGAATCGGCAGAATCTGCGGCATTCCCTTTAAGTCATCCTCGTTATGGAGAATCAGAAGGTGTTTCAGCAGTTCAGAGTGCGTCTGTAAATATTCACCGTAAACCTCGATGAGCTGACCGCCGTTGTACTTATCTTCGCGGGCAATGCCGAGGAACCGCTCGATGCTTTTTGTTTCAGATTTTCAAGTCCCAGCAATTTCTTTAATGGGCGTATTTTCTTATAAATATCAAAACTTTCAACTGCTTCAAAATTCCAGTCCTTTTTATAAAAAACACAGCGTTTCGTCAGAAATGGAATGTCAAACCCGTCGCCGTTGAAATGGACGAGGATGCGCTTTGTCCGGAGAAGTGCAAAAAAGCGTCGAGAACCTCTTCCTCCGCATCCCTCGTCTCGGCAAAATATTGGGTCAGAATCCGAGGTGTTTCCGTCGTGCCAGACTGCGGCCGTCAGAATGAACCGAGGCGTAGTCACTGAGAGAACTTTCGGTTGTCTCGATGTCGAAAGAGCAGATCGGGTGGCTCATCACATCCTTTTTTTATTTGGATTCTCTCTCCTCCTTAAGTTTGTGATTTTGTAACTGTTCAGTACCTTCACAGTCACGCGCAAAAATCCATTAAAATTGCCTACGGCAATGATTTTTGCCTGCTGGCCCATGTTTTCGTACGGTCAGCGCAGTAAATCCGCAGACCTACTGAACAGTTACGTGATTTTTACTCTCCCCGCTGCTTCCCGGTAAGCTTTACTGCCCACCTCGCTCCAGGATGTTTTTTCCCGGATATCACTTCTCCGCATTCTCCATAATTCCAAACGATATCCCTTGGTCGAGAGCACAGCCTGACCGGAAAGGTCATACATATTAGAAGTCATACCGCACCACCTGGCAGTTTTTTTTTTTACGCCAAAGGATGCAAATTCTTCATTGGTCATATCCGTAAAATACGACTGAATCATCCTTGAAATTCCATTGTGTGCCACCAGAATGTATGTCTTATGGTCAGACTCCTGTTTTATCTCATCCAGCAGATTATAGATACGCTGTGCAAGCTGCAGCATGGATTCTCCCCCTTCATAGCGGCAGGCAAATGACTCTTTCGCCATCTTAAACCCTTTGCCGTCTCTCGGCGTAGACTCCCATTTTCCAAAGTTCTGCTCTATGAGTCTCGGTTCTTCCCTGCAGGGAATCCCGCTCATTTCAGAAATAATTTTTGCTGTATCTGCTGCACGGCTAAGGGGTGAATAGAGAATTTCATCTGCCTTGATTCCGCTTTCTACAATATTTTTCCCGGTTTCAGCCGCCTGCTGCCGTCCATGCTCCGTCAACGGACTGTCTGTTGCTCCGCAAATTTTAGTTCTCCACATTCCACACAGTCTGTCCGTGTCTTACAAAATAAAAATGTCCCATGATGTCATCCCTTCTCATTAGCTTCGCAAGCTTTTTTATACCCAGGAAATTCCCTGCTGCCTATCATCGTCATACATCATTTCCGTCATTGATAATCCTGGGAAAGCAGCTGTCATAATTGTATTATAACTATACTCAGGTTAAGATACAACTCTATCCTTTACTGGGCACGTATGCGCAAACAGTTCCAGTGCTGTTCTCAAAATCCGTTTCTTTGTGCCTTCTGCCATAATTATTTTCTTCATTAAAGTAACCATTCGATAACTACGCTATGATTACCGAATGGTTACTTATCAAGAACTAATGAATAATTCAAGTCGAACGTCTTCCATTTGACTTGCCTCCCTCGAAAACCCTTCGTTTTTCCTCGAACGGCAGCCCCCTAGATCAATGCCGGCTGCTTCCGACGCCCCCAACTTATCAGCAGATACTTTCAGAACCACACCATACCATTTATTATTGTCGTTGCGCCTCAGCACAGCTTTCCAGTCATTCCAGGGATATTCCGGCTCTGCGCCGTAATGGTCATCCATCTCATCGTAAATAATATGCTCGATAATTGCCGTGGTCTTTGTTAAATAAACCACAGCTTAAAGGGTACTTGCTTTCTTCATGAACTCCAGATAAAGACTGAACAGCACGGCACAGACGGGAACACTGAACAGCATCCCTAAGATGCCAAATGCTTCGCCGCCGATCGCAACAGACATCAGCACCAACAGTCCAGGCAGTCCAACGGACTTGCCGACCACCTTGGGATAAATCAGGTTGCCCTCCACCTGCTGCAAAACGAGCAAAAAGAGAATGAACCACAGAGCCTTGCCAGGTTCTGCCAGCAGGATCAAAAACGCACCAAGGCCGCCGCCGATCCATGCGCCGAAAATCGGCACCAGCGCAGTGACAGCTACAAACGCGGAGACAGCACCGGCATACGGAATCCCAAGGATCAGCATTCCAAAGAAGCACAGAACGCCGATGATGACCGCTTCGGTAAGCTGACCGCTGACAAAGTTTGTGAAGGTCTGGTTGGTCAGCGCGGCAATACTAAGCCGCTGCGCCGTCTTTTTTGCGGAAGGACTGTCACGATGAGTTTTTCAAATGTGCTGCGACGACTTCCTTCTTTGCAAGCAGATACAGCGCAAAGACAAGTCCCAAGAGAACGTCCACCAAAACCGACAGGACAGAGGTTGCCGCACCCCACGTCACGGTGAGGATGCCGCTTCCCTCATCGCTGATCAAGGCGGTGAGCTTCTCGATCAACAGGTCAGAGTCTATGGCGTATTCGGGCAGGACATTATTATATTTTGCGGCAAACTGGACAGCGCCTGTCCACCACCGCCCGATCTCCTCCACATAGAGCGGAATGTTGTGGACAAACTCTTCGCCGGATTCCCGCAGGCTGGGGAGCATCATAAATACCACAGCAAACAGAATTCCAAGGACAAGCACGGTGCTTGCTGTCAGGCACACAGGACGGACCAGCTTTGCAGGAGCTTTGCGGCATACCTTGTTCCAGCAGCATTCCAACGGCCGAAGGACTACGTTGATCAAAAAAGCAATCGCGCCGCCGATCAGAAACGGAGTGAACAGCGCAAGCACCTTGCCGAGAAAACGAAAAACAGCATCAAGGTTTACCAGTGCCCATGCGAATACGATCAGCAGCAGCAATAGCGCGGATGATATAGCGAATGATCGCCTCGTCCAGCCATTTGCCTCCCTGCGGTGCGGGTGTTTCATTTTTGTTAGAGGTTGGATTTTTCAATTTTTTTCTCCATGTTTTTCCTTTCTGTCAGTATCGGAATCCCTTTTTTTTAAATCCGAAAGCACTTTTGCAGGGCTTTATACTCACTCCTTGTGAATCGCGCGATAGCTTTATTGTGTATTACAACGGTGTCAGGACCCAAATCCAGAGGCGAATAAACGGAACGCTGAACAACGCAAAGCGTTCAGGGGTATCCTTCGCAACACCCTTTGGGGTGATCGCACCAAAAAGCGACACAAAAATAGCGGAGTAAAATCAATTTTGTAAACCTGCCAGCGCCAGGAATTTTTTATCCGACTGAATACTCTGTGTCAGAAACTGACCGTCCCGGAACAGGGCATAGGTCGTGGCCGGTGCGGGTACATTCTGCGCAGATTCTTTATCAGTGATATGGATGACCTTGAACGGGATACCATGTTCCTTCGCCGCCTCCTGCACCCTTGGCACCCAATAATAGGTATATGGACACTGATCGGTGCAATAGAGAACAAAACCTTTATCCTTAATCGCCGGATGCTTCGCGCATTCCCGGAACTTCGGCATCTGTGCAGTCGGTTCAATGGAAAGGTACATGAGATTGATCCCGCAGTCGGATATGTCTGCCACACGGAAACCCTTATAAGTAAGGAATTTCGGGTCAGCGAGGAATTCCCGCTTTCGGCCCTCCGCGCACAGAATGCAAATACCTTTCTTCCCCTGCGCCTTGGCATCACGGATACACGCCTCCAGCAGATCATTTGAGTATCCGTGTCCCTTCATGGAGCCGGATACCCATAGGCAGTTAATGTAAAGATAACCATCTGCCTCAATAGGCACCCAGGCGTTTTCAGCCGGAATGTATTCAATAAAGCATTTACCGCGTTCCTCACTGCGATAGAAAACAAGTCCATCATCAAAGCGCTGCCGCAGCCATTCCTTTTTTACAACACTCTGCTTGCCGGACATGGCGCAGCAGATATGTTCCTTGTCAATATTTTCCTTTTGTGATCCGAATATAGTTCATCCGTTATTCCTCCTGCTCAAAACAGCTGTCCCGGCAGCTTCTGCTCTGTAACCAGCCTCAACCTTGGCAATAAAGCGATCAATGTGTGTTGCCAGCAAGGAAGAAACCGATTCCTTTTCCTCTGCACCGTCGTAGACACCGTATAAAAAGATACATCGGCCCATAGAACTCCAGCGCGCCAGCTGCATCGCTGCCTCATCCGAATCTGCCAGCCTGCGGAAGATCGCCGCCATGTACTGCAAGGGCCCGCCGGCCAGATAGTCGTGATGGAGCTGCGTCAGCTTGGGATCGCGGTACTGCTCCAGCGTCAGCATTTTGCGGAAATTAGAGGAAAACGGCTCCTTTGTCCAATGGTCAAACTGGGCAAGGCTGTATGTGCGGATTTTTGAAATTGGCATATGCAGATATGCTTCCGCAAAGCCGTCTGGTTCCGTTTCCGGCATTTCATACGCCTCAGCGCGCTCATAGTCCATCTTATTCATTCGCTCCACGATCTTATCTAAAATTTCCTGTTTGCTGGTATAGTGCTTATACAGGGCGGCTTTCGTGAATCCCAACTGCCCTGCAATATCATTCATAGATGTTCCAAGGTAGCCGTTCTGCGCAAACAATTCCAGCGCTGTTCTCAAAATCCGTTCTTTTGTACCCTCCGCCATAATTATCTCCTTTATTAAAGTAAATCCATTCGGTAACTTCATTATAGTTACCGAATGGTTACTTTGTCAAGAACGAATGAAAAAATTATGCCCTTTCGTTAAAATATGCAAACTCCGGCGCAAATTCGCCAAGCGCATTTCTTCCTGCTGTCTGTACTATTTTTTCCATATTCTGTATATCTCCATAACACTGCTGTTTATAAAGAATTTACCCACTCACTGACTTTCTGTTTTGTTCCGCGGTTTAACAGACTGCCTTCTGTGATAACAGCCTCTGGTGCGGATGGCTGCAATTCTTTTTACAGTATTAAAAAATCCACTTCCACCGGATGTTGCAAAAAAGGACGATCTTTTTTTACCGCTGAAATCATAGGCTTCCAAAAATGTATTGATAATTGTTGGAGCTACATACCACCAGATAGGGGAATCCCAGAAGAATTTCATCATAAGAGCTCATATCTATCTCTTTTCTTCATGATCTCCGGTCTGTATTTCTTATCACTCATTTCCACACTGCTCCGGGATTTTTTTATCCATCCAGTCAAGATCAGCCTTTGTATATGGAACTTTTGGCTCAATCTCAAATAAATCCGCTTTTGCTTCCTCTGCAATCATTTCTGCTACTTTTTTTTTTGTTGTCCCGCTTGCACTGAAAAATGCGACTAAATTTTTTACTCATAATAAAAATCCCCTTTCTTTGCGAATTTTTCGTATAAAAAATAGATGTATAAGATTTGAATTTCTCTTATACATCTATTTTATACCCATTATTTTATTATTATGTCTAATGCTTATATTGAATTCTATTCTATCTACAAGTCCTTTTTTCATCATCTCATAAACCGTATCTGCTGTTGCGGTATGAAGTGCAATTGAATCAGTGGGTATTTTTTCTTTATACGTTTTTACATATCCTTGCCAAGGTCTCTACTGCCGCAAATTCACCGCATCAATAGATTTTGCGATTATAAACCGCAATTCTTATTGATTTCCATTGACTTTTCGGATTGTGTCGAATTCTGTTTTTCGTTTATTTCTGAACTTTAAAGATTTTTTTTCACAAACAGGGCCCGGATAGCGTTGAGTGTTATTCCTTTTTCCATGTTTAAATTATACCATATGTTTCTATATACAGCAAACACTAGTTCTGTATTTTTACAAAAAAATTGGCGCACCTAACTCATCACTACTACAATATACTTATGGGTAATCCCCTTACATCCAGTAAGGATTTATCCATCTCATTACTTAAACTGTTAGAATGTAGGATGCAATGGTATATCGACTTCATCACTAGGACTTAGCGTCCGTACTTTAGACTGATAACCAGCTCCTCATTCACAGTGTTCGTTTTATGCAGGTTGAATCACATTAAGTGCATTCGTGTCACACACAGTAGTTTGAGCAGGTAATGAGTAAATCTGGTATTTATCCATTGTAATATTTTTAAGGAGTGACAAATTTATGAACGCAGTAGGTATCGATGTTTCAAAAGGTAAAAAGCATGGTTACAATTCTAAGACCATTTGGGTGAGATTGTATCCTCTCCTTTTTGAGATCAAGCGCACATCCAGTGATATCCTTTCACTAATTAAACTTATTCACTCTATCGAAGGTGAATCACGAATTGTAATGGAGCACACCGGACACTATTACGAAGTACTTGCTCAGCAATTTTCAGCAGCTGGTCTGTTTGTCAGTGCTGTTAATCCTAAGCTAGTCAAAAACTTTAATAATGACTCTCTTCGCAAAGTTAAATCTGACAAAACTGATTCCATCAAGATCGCCCGATATGCTCTTGACAAATGGCAAAATCTTAAACCATGTACCTGCACCGATCCGTACAATTCATATAATCAGCATCAAACAAAGCAAGATGCAGGACTTTCGCTTTTTCAATAATCTGCAGAATTTCAATAATATTTGTTACTTCTCGATCTTTTCTTCTCATAGATAAATATCTAAAGAATCGTACACGATTCCTCCTTTTCCAAATTTTAAAATTATACAATCTGGAATTTATTTGGAAGATTTTATTATCCATTCATCAAGAAATCTCATTTGTTCATCCGTATGAAACCAATGCTCTCCATTTTTCATAATAGAAAGTGTTGAATTAGTCCTCTGTACAAATTCAAATATCGTTCCATAAGCGGTAAGATTATCTTTTTCACCATACAAAATGTGCGTTGGGATTTCCCATATAATAGGATTTTCTCTTGCATAGCAAAGATAATCCCATGAAAGAGTCTCTCCAAAGGTTGTCTGAATTTCTTTTTTTCTCTTTGAGTTCATCCTCTGTAACATTTGCCCAAATCATCATATCAGCAATAAGCCTTTCCATATCTACAACGGGCGAAATAAAATATGCTTTCTCTATTTGCTGATTTGATAAGGCATTGATAGCAAAATACGCTCCAATGCTATTGGCAATTACTTCAACAGTCTTGTAGTTTCTATAAATTGAATTAAAAAGTAATGGAAATTCTTCTTTTGCTTCCCATGGAAACTGTGCAGTATAGTCGAGAGACCAATCACATCACAATTACTAAAGAGCGGTTTGTAATGAATAGCTTCTTCAGCATTACCACCTTTTCCATGTATATAAATAACTGCTTTATCCACAATAGTTATCCTCCACAAATCCCGAATTGTCATTCCCAGTATACCATGCCTTCTCCCCGCAGAAAATGGCATGGCGAAAACAAAAATGTCCCCGGAGAGCTTGTGCGTATGTTTTTCAGCGTTTCCGATCTGAATTTCTCAGAACAGAATATCCTCCAGCTTGAACTTATCTTTTTCGGTAATGGGGCGGATCACCTTGCAGGGCACCCCTGCTGCGATGACACCGGCGGGAATGTCATGGGTGACGACGCTTCCCGCCCCGATAACCGAGCCTGCCCCGATGGTAACGCCGCCGCAGACGGTGGAATTTGCACCGATCCAGACGTTTCCCTCCAGCGTAATAGGTGCTGAGGTTCCAATGCCGTGGCTGCGCTGCTCCGGGTCGATGGCATGACCAGAGCAGGCAAGGCATACGCCGGGGGCAATAAAGGCACCTGCTCCGATGTTTACCGGAGAGGTATCCAGAATGACACAGTTATAGTTGATGACCGCCAAGCCGTGGGTATGGATGTTGAAGCCATAGTCACAGTGGAAATCCGGTTGAATTCCGGTCATGGGAGAACAGGTGCCCAGCAAGGTCTGCAGGATGCTGCGCCGCTTTTCCTGTTCGTTGGGAGCGGTGCGGTTGTACTCCCAGCACAGTTGCTTTGCACGGTTCTGTTCCTCCGTGGGGGGGTGTTTTCATAGCCGCTTACGTAGGCGGCAGGGCGTTTCATAATATCCAGAGCGTTCATCGTGTTTGTCCTTTCCATACAATGTTTCCTCAAGGATTATACCACATCCATCATAATCACGACCTATGATGCACACATTCAATAGGCTGTTCCTCCAAAAATAATTGTGGACTTTTCTGTGAATTTTGCGTCTAATAGGTTGACTATGCAATGCAATCAACATATAATATAAGTGCAATAGCAAGGAAAGGAGTTGACGTTCATGGCTACCACAACTAATTTCAGTGTCCGTATGGACAGCGACATTAAGAAACAGTGCGAAGCAATGTATGGTGAATTAGGCATCAACCTTACTACCGCTATCAATGTGTTTCTTCGCCAGTCGCTCCGTGTCGGCGGTTTTCCTTTTTGATGTTCGCATAGAACAGCCGAACAAGGGAAACGATGGCAGCAATGCTGGAAGCAGAACGCATTGCCCGTGATCCGTCTGTAAAACGCTACTCTGATGTAGAGGAAGCGTTGAGGGCGTTAAAAAGAATGAGTAAACATTTAGACATTGTCTGGACAAATCAATTTAAGAAGGACTACAAGCTGGCGATGAAACGTCATCTTGATATTGACCTTCTGGACGACATCATTCGCAAACTGGCAAGCAGCGAACCGCTTCCAGAAAAAAATAAAAAGACCACGCTTTAACCGGAAATTGGGTCGGGCATCGTGAGTGTCACATTCAGCCGGATTGGCTATTGGTCTATCGGATTGAGAATGATTTGCTTGTCTTGACATTATCCCGAACAGGAACGCACAGCGATTTATTTGGAAAGTAAGAAAATGCACTCGGTACAAACGCCGGGTGCATTTTTCTTCCGCAGAAATGAAAAAAGCACTCTATCATGGGCACAGCCAATGATAAGTTCTATGACGCAACCCATGATAACTTAGGGATGACACTCACCAAGCTATCCACCAAGTTAGCCACCAAGATTCAACGCCGTCAGCAATTATATTGCGCCTAATACCCCATTCCCAACTCGACCAAAAGCGAATCCTGCGGCAGCGAGGCAAACACATCATTCTCGACCGCACAGCGTAAAGAGGCTGTATTTCGTTTCAGTACATCCGATGCAGAAACAGCAGAAACTTGATATAAGCCTTCCTCCAGATGCTTACGCAGAAAACACATAATATGCTGCTTTATCTCAAATACGCCGTAAAGAATGCGTTGAGCTTTCCAAACGGAATGACGTCCATCTGATCGTAAAGGTCGGTGTGGCTGGCACCAGGGATAATAAGCAGCTCCTTGTTGTCCCCGGTCAGTTTGCTGTACGCGGTTTCGCTGAAATAGCGGGAGTGCGCCTTCTCGCCATGCACCAGCAACACAGCAGAGCGGATTTCGCTGCTATATTGCAAAATCGGCATATTCAAAAACGACAGCGAGGACGTCACATTCCAGCCGCCATTGGAGTTCAGGCTGCGGGAATGGTAGCCTCGCGGAGTCTTGTAGTAGGCGTAATAGTCCGCCACAAACTGCGGCGCGTCCTCCGGCAGCGGATCGACCACGCCGCCCGCCAGAGCATAGGTACCGTTTTTGTAATCTACAGTGCGCTGTGCATTCATGGCTTTTTTTCTTCTCATAGCGTGCCTGCTCAGAATCCTCGGCGTCAAAGTAGCCGTTTGCGGTCACGCGGGTCATATCGTACATGGTCATAGCCGCGGTGGCCTTGATGCGAGTGTCGATGGCTGCGGCATTGATCGCCATGCCGCCCCAACCGCAGATGCCGATGATACCGATGCGCTCCGGGTCAACGCTATTCTGCACAGAGAGAAAATCCACCGCTGCGCAGAAGTCCTCGGTGTTGATGTCCGGCGACGCCACATAGCGGGGCGCAACGCCGCTCTCGCCGGTATAGGACGGGTCGAAGGCAATCGCGAAAAAGCCCAGCTCCGCCATTTTCTGCGCATAAAGGCCGGACGTTTGCTCCTTCACCGCGCCAAACGGGCCGCTGACCGCGATGGCGGGCAGCTTGCCCTCTGTGCCCCTCGGCGTGTACATATCCGCCGCCAGCGTGATGCCGTATCGGTTGTGGAAGGTCGCCTTGTTGTGCTCGACCTTGTCGCTTTTGGGGAACACCTTGTCCCATTCCTGCGTCAGATTCAGTTTTTCCATATTCAGACCTCCTTGCCTGTTGCCTTAAAATATACTGTGTTGTCCACGGCTTCCAACCATTCATTGGAGGTTTCATCCCCCGGAACCTCTACCGCCAGATGGGATAACCAGCTGTCCGGCGCAGCGCCGTGCCAGTGCTTGACACCGGGCATAATGTTGACCACATCGCCGGGGCGCAGCTCCTGCGGCTCTTTGCCCCATTCCTGATAGTAACCTCGTCCAGCCACACAGATAAGGATCTGTCCGCCGCCGCTTTTGGCGTGATGAATGTGCCAGTTGTTGCGGCAGCCGGGTTCAAAGGTTACATTGTAAATACCGACCTGCTGCGTAGAAAGAGGTGCGAGATAGCTTTGCCCGATAAAATATTTCGCAAAGTCATCATTGGGTGCACCGATGGGAAAGACCATTTCATTCTGATGCTTGGCTTTTGCGTCGGCGGCATCGTCATCCGCCCAGACCTCCTTTGCCATTCGGAATGCCGCCCAAGCCTTGGGCCAACCCGCATAAAACGCAGCGTGCGTCAGGATTTCCGCAATTTCCGTTTTGGCCACACCGTTGTTCTTTGCAGTTGTCAGATGGTACTGAAAGGCCGAATCCGTCAGCCCCTGCGCCATCAACGCCACCACTGTTACAATGCTGCGGTCTCGCAGGGAAAGCTTGTCTTCCCTGCTCCACACCTGCCCAAACAGCACATCATCATTCAATTCCGCAAATTTAGGGAGCAAATTCCCCCCAAAGCCTCTCTGCCTGCCGTTTGTTTGATTGCCATAGCTCAGACCTCCTTGCCCATCTGATAGGCCTGCTCCAGCGCAATATGACCTGCGATCTCTCCACGTCGTTCACACCCTCCTGCAAACACTGTGCCAGCCAGCGCACAGCGGGGGAAGCAGTCCACCCAGCCCTGCACGGCCTTTTCTGTGCCCGCAAAGGTTTCCGGCGCGTCCTCCGCCGCCGTCGCCAGCAGATAGGCTTTCGTAAAGGCGTAGTCGCTGTCGTACAGCGGGTTGGCGCGATCCAGCAGGGTCTTGAGCTGCCCGCTGACGCAGTAATAGTAGACGGGCGTTGCGAATACCAGCACATCGGCGTCGTGCATTTTTGGCGGCAATTTCCACGGCATCGTCTTGAATGACGCAGTGCCCCAACTTCAGGCAGACAAGACAGCCCTTGCAGTAGCCGATCTGCTTTTCCCGCAGATACACGGTTTCTACCTGATTGCCTGTCTCCCGTGCGCCCTTGGCAAATGCTGCCGCCAGCGTTTCAGAGTTGCCGCCCTTACGGGGACTTGAGGAAATGATCAGTACCTTTTTTTCATCGTAGAACACTCCTTGCATTTTTATATTCTTTGTGTTATTCTCATAGTAGCACCTAAACCTAACTTTAGGTCAAGATGTTTTTTCAAAAATTTTTGGAGGGAAATTTATGTATTCAATTGGACAGGTAGCAGAGATGTTCGGATTACCCATCTCTACGCTGCGCTATTATGATAAACAGGGACTTTTCCCGAACATGGAGCGGGTATCCGGCATCCGCAAGTTTAGTGAGGCGGAAATCGAAGCGACTCCGGGTCATCGAATGCCTGAAGAAGGCGGGAATGGAGATCAAGGACATTCGACAGTTCATGGACTGGTGCGCAGAAGGGCCGGCCACCTACCCGCAGCGCAAGGCACTATTTGAGGAACAACGGTCGCACATGGAGGCAGAGCTTGAGCAGATGAACCGCGCGCTGGACATGCTGAAGTTCAAATGCTGGTACTACGAGCAGGCGATTCAAGATGGCAACGAGGATAGAGTGAAGGCACTGATTCCCGACCACTTGCCGGACGGAATCCGAAAAGCATATGAAAACGCGCACAGCTAACCTTTCTATACTCCGTATCGTCTGATTCGGCTGAAAAATGCCTCGTCAGTTTCCCAACGAGGCATGTGATGCTTGCAGATCGACAAAATGCTTTTCAGATTTTCTTCGCAATCGTAGACAGCTCCGAAATAATGCTCAGAAGATCATTTTTAACTTCCTCTTTGCTTGGCTCGCTGCCCATCAGAAGATAATCCGTGCTGACATGGAGGATCTGCTTCGATGCAGGTAATTGCATCCGGCTTTTTCATATCCGACCCAAGCTTGGCAAAAAATCTTGTTGAAGCTCACTCCTGCGAAAATCGTAAGTCCCAGTTCAAACTTAACAGTTCTTCGAATCTCATCTGCGATTTCAAATCCGGTTCCCCATGCAGCCGCTTCCGGTCACATCCAGCCAGCATTCGTCCATCCCATACGGCTCGATCTGGTCTGTGTATCGACCGTATATCTCACGAGCCAGCTTTGAAAAACTTCATAATAACAGTCTGGATGAAAATATGCTGCGCATCGTGTGCGCACATGAATTAGGGCATGACCAGCTTCACCGGAATATGGCGAAAACCACCCCGATTCATGAGTTCATGCTCTACGACATGAAATCCAAGCCGGAATATGAAGCCAATATCGTAGCAGCAGAGATCTGATGGACAGCGATGAAGTCCTTCGCTACATCTATGAATATGGATACACAGCCGAGCAGAATCGCCAGTGCGATGTCCACCGACATCAATCTGGTTGCGCTGAATGGTAACAGACCTGGCTACACTTGGATATAATCTGCACGCACTGGAACATAAGAGCAACTTTTTGAAATAATGTACATTTGAGGAGCCTGACTGGCTCCCTTTTTTGAATTGGAGGCAGTGCTTGGCCTAACATCTGCATGTGATATAGCTTCACTTTTTCCTCGAACGGCAGTTCCAGATCAATGCCGACTCCTTCCCACATCACACCATACGGTGCGCCGCCATCTGTATATCCAGCGATAAAAGCAAAACGATCAACGCAGTCCTCATACAGTTCTGCCAGCCGTTCCCGCTCTTTCGCTTTCCGCTCCATTCTCCGCTGCCGGAGCCACTGTTCTTCGGCCTGTTTCATCTGGTCAAGCTGCTCCTGTGTATAGTTGACCCCCAGCTCCTGCAAATCTTTAGCAGCCGTCACAGCATCCACATGAAAGCGTTCCCGGTAATGCTTGTTGATCTTTTTTCGGTGAGCCGGTATAGGTGAGCAGCCACTGCTTGCCTTTTCGGAGGCGGGCTTCCTTTCGCTCAGTCTTCGTCAGTTTCTTTTTCTTTGCCATTTGCGGAATCTCTCGGATTTTTTGCTGATGACTTTGGGTTGTGCTTCTTCGGTGCTGTCAGCTCATAGCTCAAAGAAAGCAGGTCCTTGATGGCATGATCCATCTCCGGTTTTCCTAGCTGAATACTGAGCCATTTTTCCTTATTCATGTGATAGGCTGGAAAATAGCCATCCTACCCGCGAAGAGAGCCGATCAGCAGCGGATCACTTTTCACATTGATGACATCAATGATGTCTGCCTCCGGCAGTCCCAACTTATCAGCGGATACTTCCAAAACTACACCATACCATTTATTATTGTCGTTGTGCCGCAGCACAGCATTCCAGTCATGCCAAGGGTATTCCGGCTCTGTGCCGTACTTCTGACGTATCCATGTAAATAATTCTTGTCGTGTCACTCCATCGCTTCCCCACTATTTTATGTGTGGCTTTGTGCAACGACCTGTTGCACAAAGCTTTGCCTCAGATACCTCTCCGCACTGCATTGATATCAGAAATCATCAAACGCAGCATCTATCTCTTCCATCCGATCAATCCAGCCTAGGTCAGATTTCTTCTTGGCTGCTGACCTTTTCTTATCACCACAAACCACTTCAAACCGTTTTTCTTCCGTCCCGAACAGACCTTTTACCTGAATTCTGAAATCCGGCTTGTTGTTGGTCAGTCCCTGCATGAGCTGCACATTCTTGTATCTGGGCAGGAGAATTTGACAAATAGCCTGAATGTCTTGCTCCTTAACGCAGGGAGCCGCCATAAACTTTTTCGTTATGTAAGGCTTTATATCTGTCAGAACCTGTGACATAGAAGCCTTTTTTCTTCTATCACTCATCTATATTTTCCTATCATTGGTCAGTCATTGACTTGATCCCATTGGACCCAAAAAGCATTTTGCTGGAGCTGTCATATTCTTTTCCTGTGAGTTCAGACCGAACAATATCATCATTCAACATTTTAATAAATGCCGCCGCTTCTTTTTTGTGAAGAAATCACAATATGATCTTCTTCAAACTTGAACATAGTTTTGTAGCGAGAATGCTTTTTCAGATTCTCTAACAAATCGTTTTTTTTCATCTGTAAAACAGGCGAATTCTTTGCCTTTAGTAACTTCTTTGCATTTGTCAGCTTACTTTTTATTTTCAAACGCAACAAACTTTTCAAGGCTATCTACAATATCCAGATCGCGAATAATCTCAATCGTCTTCTGTGCCCCCGCTCGTATGTATTGCTCAAACCCAAAAAAATCTTTGCATAAGATCCATTTTCGCCGTAACAACACTTGAAGAAAAAATAATTATATCTGCTCGTGAATCTATCTGCACAATATCGCTATCAATTTCATCGTACGTATCTCCAGTAAGTCTGGCTATTATGTTCTTACTTCGATCAATTCTTGATACAGAGTATATATGTTGATAAACCCAAAAAGTACTGGTCATTCAAATTAATTCTAAAAAGAAATCCAGACAGTTTATTTTTTATCACTTTCCGAATAGTACTCTGTACACTTTTCAGCACCATCAAGGAACGAAAGGGTCTATAGCTCTCTGTCAGACTAATCTCATAAAATTCTTTCTTATTGTCTGCAATATTTTCTGATGTGTCAAATTCTGCATCATCTGCAAGATAGGTACAATTGATAAAACCTGCCACCTTATCTTTTGTGCTAGAAAGCAACTTGTCTGTTGCCCTCATTTTTTTTTTTATGATACCCATTTTCATTGCGTAGACTGGCATAAATTTCAATCCCGCAGACTGCACCAGAAAACATTATCGACTTAATCGATGTCTGAATTTCTTCCTTGGTCATTTGTTCATCTCCTTCATGTAGAGGACTGTATCATTAATCACTTTATATTCTACTGTGCCCGGATTTTTTAGAAACCTACCTTTTACTACAGCCAAGCAAACTTCATTATTAAAGTCAGGGTTACTTTTAAAGGTAACCTCATAGACTCGGTATCCTAAGATTGCTAACACAGGATTCGCATAGTACAAATGTGTTTTGCTTAACAGCGCACACATCATAACCACAATGATAAGAAATGTTATCGCTCCCTGAATCGTTCCTACATCATCAATCAAAAGCGGTATAATCATTGTCATAAAAAAATTCAAACTTGCGTCCTCTTTTTTCTACGAAGGAAAGAAAGCTGATACCCTTGTTTCTTATCAGTCCATCTAAAGGCTGTAAAAGAAACAAAAGATATGATTGCTGCTAAAATCCATGTAGCACATAACAAAAACACAACAATCAGCACATTATTAAGGCGAACAAACTCTCCCCAATATGACTGATTTTCAGCAAGTTCGCTGACAGGGGGTAAATTTGAAATTGCGTACAATAGTCAAAAAAGCCAATGGACTCAATGATTGCAGCATTAGCTTATGTTTCAAGCTTAAATTCATTGACTCACCTCCATAAAGCTTACAGTTCAACAAATATCCTTTTTGAATACCAGTGAAGTAAATATATCCTCTACTTGTTTAGCCAATTCTTTCGAATGGATTCGTGCCCCCAGCTCGATATTTCCTTCCTGTCCATGATATGAAAGGTTTGCGGATGTAATCAGCGTATCCGTTTGATCAACAGAAATTACCTTTGCATGAAGAGCAGACATTTTATCTTCCTGTTTTGGATAGTTATAAATTCGCAGAATTTTCCCTTATAGCAGCATAAACGGTCAAAGGCCTTCTGACTCTCAATGTCATTCACAAAGAATTTCACGAGAACGCCTTCTTGGCTCTTTTGAATTACACAATCGACTAACTCGGCGAAATAATCCGAGAGGGAGTACCCGGTGATTAGAATGCTCTTCCTAGCTCCCATAAGCATTTCTCTTACGGTAACCTTTGTCGGTTTTGTTTTCAACGCAAAAGAAGGTGGCGCTGTAACAACTAATTCAGCACTATCATCGTTACTTTGGGCAGTCGCTGAAACCATAGCAAGAATTTCATGAGCTTCTTTTTCAGAAAGAGATGGGTATCTCTTCTGAATGGCTCTGATAGACTCATTTCCACCAGATATAGCATCTGTGAGAATTTTGTTTAACAAAATATCTAAGCTTATACTTCCAGTTGACATAGTTCTTCCACCAAAGTTTTAAAAATAAGACTGATTTTCTCTTCCGCCAATAGGTACAATTAGTCCGCGATCCAACATGCGATTTCCATTCTCGCAAGCTGTTTCTGAGATCATACAGCAGGAATGGCACGCCGCGCCATTTGAATTATTACCAGCAGGCACATTGTTAAAGGCATTCCGGATCATTTGTGCAAACCAGTGCTTCCTGGAAAGCGTCTTTCATTAAAACAATAAGCTGAGCAATATTTCCTCAATTCTACAAGTCCACCAAGTGAGCCTTCTTTATCGGCACTTCCGGTATAGAGCAACACACCAGACATATATCATCCCCAAAATAAATACGCTCACGAATAGCGGATGAAGAGTACCCCGATGACATTGACATCTGCTTAATCAACAAATGTGCAAATGTATGCATCAAAACATACCTTGCATCTCGTAATGTGGTAACAATCCATTCTTTAGATTCACAGAATTCCTTATAACACTGCGCATATTTCTGAGAAAGTGCTCCCAGTTCTGGATCTCTCAACCACGCATCAATACTATCCCTATTAAACTCAATAAAGACACCTTCACCGTGCACTTCTGCAGCAGGAAGCCATTTTTCAGTCTTACCCTTATTTAGATAAACGATATTTGTCTGCTCATCGGCATCTGGATCCGGAGCATCTACACGGGTGAAGCCAAGCAGCACTCTCACTTCTCTTAATCGTGTAATGCGAATGACTCTCTTAAAATACGGGAGCAGATAATCCGGAAGCGGATCCTCCTCAGCCTTAAAATGTTTTTTGTTGGAGGCGTACACAGGATCTGCGTGATGCGTAATGGCGTTGTATTCCATCTGCTTAATCTCTGTGAACTCTTTGATGTTCTGTCTTCTGCGCAATAAAGCTGCATCAAATTCTTCTCTTGTAAATGCAGAGAAATATTTTTTGATACACTTTGTCTAATCCCATCTCTCCAAAATCTTCTTCATAGCTGTCAATTAAGCGCAAATGCTCATCAATCAAGTTATAAAGCGGATTGATCCAAGGTGGAATGGATATGGCACTTCTCATTACTGGAAAATACACATTCGACGCGCCACGCTGGGAAGGAATCATTTCCTTATCGCATTTTTCATTTTTATGATTTGGCCGGAACGGATGATGTCCGGAACATTTCATACCTTCAAAATTCTCATGCTGCGTTGCGCCGCTCATACTCCGTCGTGCCCCACAGGAACATTCAACCCACATATCTGCAAGCGTTGATGTATTGCCAGTTGAATACATCCTCATCGTACCTTTGCAGGTTGTATTGCCACCGTGAACCCACCAGCTCCAAGGGAAATCATCCATATGGCCGTTCTCACAAATAGTAATAAAACGAGAAGGATAAGCCTGTCTATGACATTCCGGACAAGTTACACCAAACTTCAGATATCGATCCAGGTCAAAATTCTCTCTTAAATCAAATATTCTCCCACATTTCACATTGGAACAAACATGCATGCTATCCCGTTCCAATCCGCTCATGGAACCGCTGCGATCTAAGATAAAAACGATTTCTGTTAAATTTTTTCTCATATGCTTGTCCTCCCAAAAGATTATGGCTGCTCGGTTTCGTACCTTACAGCCATAGTATAGCGATTTTCTTTTTGTGGAGTGGTCGCATGGAAAGCGACATTTCTTTGTCCTTATGCTCCGATCAGACTCTGGTCAAAAGCAAACAGTGCCTCGTTGATTTCATACACATTGTAGTTTCCTCGTTCGACAAAATATTCTACAATGATATCGAATTTGCTCGAATGGGAAAGGGTAAAGCCTGCCTTACCCCCGAGCATTTCCTGCATCTGGGCAAGCGGCAGCTCCAAAGCCAGGGCAAATGCCAGCACCGTTGGTTTGGATGGCTTATAAAATTTATCCGAACGGATCTTCGAGAAGAGCTTCCGGTCAATGTTTGCTTTCTTATAGCACTGGGCATCCGTCATGCCGCTATCATCAATCTTCCGCAGCAGCATTTCCGAAAAGCTCTCATCAATCTGTCCCAGTGCCTCTTCCAAGGATTGACTGCTGCAGGATTTACAGATTGCTTCGGGCGGCAGCGGGACAGATGCAGCTTCAAAGCAGGATTCCTCTGGCAACGCTTCGAGCCCGCCTTCTCTGTTCTGCCCGGCTGTCGGTGTATTCCTCCACATACCGGTCATCTATGTACGCCGCGATATCCGCAAAAAGTTTTCCGCTAATCTGATATGCCTTCCGGTCAAAGATAACGATGTAGACCATCATCTACCATGCGGCACACACTGTCGAATGATTTGTACTGAGTTCTTGCCAGAGATTACAGTAATCCAAAAATGTATGTATAGGAGCTTTTCTTTCGTTCAAGAGCATCGCATACTCTGCGTTCAGCTCAATGATACGAGGGAGCTTTTTTGTTAGAACTGTTGGTGTCATCACTCGCCCGACATTCAGGGGTCTGCCCATACAGACATGAAAGAAAGACCTTGAGTTCATTATAAACTCTTGGTCTTTCTTTTTTTTTGGGGGACTATTCTTTTTTCACAGCCCCGTTGTTAATATTCTGCGCTCAATAGAAAATCTGCAATGTGCATACTTTTGATACCCTGGTAATTGCCTCCGGCAAATTCATCGGTTCTCAAAACATACTTCGGATAGTTATCCCGGATTTCCAGCAGCCGTTCATATTCGCGCTTTTCTGTTTTTCGGATTTAATCTCCTGTGTGACCTGCACATACAACCGGTCATTCTGCTTCTGCGCCACAAAATCGACCTCGCCATCCGGCGTTTTTCCAATCGTCACGGTATATCCTCGCCTGCAAAAGTTCCAGATACACCACATTTTCCAGACTAGACGCGACGCTGTCTGGTGTGTAGCCCAGCACGCTGTAACGCAAAGCGGTATCGGCAAGATAAAACTTCTCCTGCGTTTTCAGAATCTCCTTTCCGCGCAGGTCATAGCGAGAACAACGATGAAGGAGATATGCTTTCTCCAGCTTTTCCAGATAACTGTACACCGTTTCATTGTCGATAGAACGATGCTCTGATTTCAGATAATCAGAAATTGATTTTGCTGAGAATGAATTTCCCACATTCGCAAATGTGTACCGAACCACCCGTTCCAGCTGGTCGATCTTGCGAATCTGGTTTCTCTTTACGATAGCCGAGAAAATCGTGGAATTATAGATATCCCGGACAATCGTATAAACCTCATCCTGTGAATACTCTCGCAGGTGCGTTGCAGGGAAGCCGCCCAAGCGGATATAGTCTGCCAGTTCAGCATGGATATCCTTTACCTGTGTATACTGCTTTTTTTGAATTCCAGGATATTCCTGAAACGAAAGCGTATAGATACGGAAGGAAACATATCGTCCGGTCAGGTAAGTCGCTATTTCCGAAGACATCATTCTGGAATTGGAGCCTGTCACATAAAGGTCAACATCATAATCCGTTGCCAGGGAGTTTACTACTTTCTCCCAGCCTTCAATTTCCTGAACCTCATCCAGAAAGAGATACGTTCTCCCAGTTGGATCAAGCTTTTCTTTGACAGCCTTGAACATATCCTTCTCTGTCATATCCTCATAATCCATGGAATCGAAACGCATACTGACAATCCTCTCAGCCGGAATGCCATGCTCCTGTTGCAGCTTCTCCATAATCATTTTAAGGATTGTAGATTTTCCGCAGCGGCGAACACCCGCCAACACTTTTTACAAAAGGTGTATCGGTGTATGCCATAATCTTATCGACATAGAGCGGTCTGTTTATCATAGGAACCACCTCCATGGTTCCATGATACCGCAAGCGCATAAAGAAATCAATAGGTTTTGCGATTATAAACCGCAACTCTTATTGATTCTCACTGACTTTTTCGAATTATGTCGAATTCTGTTTCCTTTCAGTTTCAGCCGGATTTTTTACCGAAAATCTGTCAAGGATATGGGGCTATTTTCCCCTCCAAAATGGCCTTCTGTAAACCCATGGCAAACCCATCAAAATGAGCTAATTTGAAGTCAAATTTCCTCAAATTTCACCATCGGAATCAGGTGATTTCAGGCATAGAAAAAGCCCGGAAAACCTTGATTTTCCGGGCTTTTTGAACCATTTTCCCACCTATTCGCCTTTGCTTCCCTCGAAAAACCTTCGGTTTTCCTCGGTCACGGGCTTCGCCCTATGACACAAATAAAAAAGCTCCACCTCATGCAAGCATGGGCGAAGCTTTTTATATTTGATGTCGCATGGCTCATGGCCATCGCGAAGATTATCGCTTGCTGAACTGCGGAGCGCGACGAGCTGCTTTGAGGCCGTATTTCTTACGCTCTTTCATTCTCCGGGTCACGAGTTAAGAAGCCAGCTTTCTTCAGTACCGGACGGTAATCAGCGTCTGCCTGAAGAAGTGCTCTTGAGATACCATGTCTTACAGCACCTGCCTGGCCTGTAAAACCACCACCACGAACGTTTACAAGTACATCAAACTTATCAACAGTCTCGGTTGCAACGAATGGCTGACGAACAACTAACTTTCAGGGTCTCAAGACCAAAGTACTCGTCGATGTCTCTTTTATTGATTGTAATCTTGCCGGTTCCCGGTACAAGGTATACTCTAGCGATGGATTTTTTTCTTCTGCCTGTTCCGTAAAATTTGGCGCTTAGCCATTATTGTTTCCTCCTTCCAGTGCCTTTAATTAAAATGATTTCTAAAACTTCCGGCTTCTGAGCTGCCTGCTCGTGCTCCGGACCTGCGTATACATGAAGTTTCTTTGTAATCATGCTTCTGCCTAGAGTTCCCTTGGGAAGCATACCCTTAACGGCTAACTCTACAACCTTTCTCAGGCTTCTTAGCCATCATCTCGCGCAGAGTAGTCTCTCTTTCATGCCGCCCACATACTCGGAGTGGTTGTAATAAATCTTCTGATCTAATTTCTTACCGGTCACTTTGACCTTGTCCGCGTTCACAATGATTACGTAATCGCCGCAATCCATGTGTGGAGTGAAGATCGGTTTGTTCTTACCTCTTAATACTTTTTGCTACCTCAGATGCAAGACGACCTAATGTATATCCGGTCGAATCAACTACATACCATTTTCTCTCGATTGTCGCTGGACTAGCCATAAAAACTCTTCATTGGTCAACCTCCTGTTTTACTTCCTATAATTGAGATTAACTATATCATGAAATGCCTGCTCCGGGGCTTTGGTGCCGACATCTTCCTGACTCATGTCATACTGATTTATTATATTACACGGTTCCGGACGTGTCAAGCGGTTTTTCCTTGAAAATACAAGGTTTTTTTTTCAACGATTTTCTCAAGGAATTTACAAGGTAAGTGCGTTTCATCCCATACGCATGATATACGCACGGGATACACATGAAAAAGGAAGACTTCCTCCTCTCAGATTCCATCTTCCTTTTTTCGCCGCTTTTTAGGTTGGTAATGAACTTTTTCTCTTTTCTCAAGAGAATTTATTTGAAGGAGACTGGGAAATCTCCGTCAAACCTTATTTTTCGATAAAACCATTCCTGCAATGGAAGAACCGATTCTACCTATTTCTGCTTCTTCGCTTCCAGATAATCATTCAGCTCCGTATTCAGGACATTGGTGATGAACATATGTCCCGGTGCGTGGGTAATGACTAACGGAAGTTTTGCATTTTTTCAATCGCTGCCTGCGGGGTAACGCCGCAAAGCCCAGAATACCGGGATCTCACCCTCGCGGATCTCGACCGGATCGCCATAGTCTGGTTTGGAAATATCCTTGATACCGATCGCTGCCGGATCGCCGATCTGGACCGGACCGCCGTGTACGTTTGGATAACGGTCTGTGATCTCTTTGGCTTTCTGTGCGTTTTCCGGTGTCATCGGACGCATGCTGACAACCATCGGTCCCTTGAACACGCCGGCGCTCTCGCACTGGATGTTGGTCTTGTACATGGAAACATTGCAGCCCTGCGCGATATGGCGCACTTCAATGCCGGCTTTCATAAGCGCCTCCTCAAAGGAGAAGCTGCAGCCAATCAGGAATGCAACCGAATCTTCTTTCCAATAAGAAGAAACATCTGTCACCTCATCGACTTTCACGCCGTCACGGTAAATGAAATATTTCGATGTCCGTCACGATGCTCGCGCCTTCGCCCATATCGTGGATATCCGGTGTGCCCTCTACGACTTCCAGGATTGGGCACGGTTTCGGGTTCTTTCTTGCAAATTTTTAAAATCATCGGCGTACTTTTTCGGCAGGATAACCAGATTTGCCTGTGCATATCCGGCACACATGCCAGCCGTCGGGCGGGTAATCTCGCCAGTCCGAATCAGTTTCCATACTTCCGGTGGTGTCATTTTGCTGTAATCTGCCATATACGTTCCCTCCATATCTTTCGATGCATCTGAGTTTTATCTGAATCTCTCAGTCTCTTCCTCTAATTCAACCATATATTCAGTTCCATCGATCACAACCCGGTAGGTTCCAATCGGATTCCAGTATTTCTTCGACTCACATCCAACCGCTACCTGAATCACTGCATCAAGTTCTCCGCACGGTTCCGGTACCTTTTGCCAGTTCTTCTTTGAGTGCTTTGAGTTTTTCCACCTGCTCAATGTAAAGCTTCTGCGCTTCCTCAACCGTTACTTTCTGGAAATGTACTTTATAGCCCGGTCTGGACTGTGCAACCAGCGGAAGATCCACAGAGATAACGCCAGCAATCTTCGTATAACCGCCGGTGGTCTGATGATCCGCCATCATGATAATCGGCTGTCCGTGGGACGGCACCTGAATCGCACCAAAGGCGATACCGTCTGTGATAATATCGCCGCCATTTTTTGCTATGCTCGATGACCTCGCCCTCGAGACGGCAGCCCATACGGTCGGACTCATTCGTAAATGCATATGTGCTGCTTAAGAAAGTCTCAACACCTTTCTCGGTAAAGCAGTCATCCTGCGGTCCCATGACAACGCGGATGGTTTTCTGCGTCTGGGAGAAGTCCTCCGGCGTCACTTTTCTCTTTCTCATATTTGGAAGGGTCGTCTTCGGGCGGCAAAAACCAATCTCGTCTCCGCCGCCGATCTTGCTTCCCTGATAACCACCTACTTTCAGCTTTAAGTTGGTGGATTTGCTGCCCGTCTGTACCGGGATATCCAGCCCGCCTGCCACTGCAATGTACGCGCGGCTTCCACTTGTCATACCGGCAAAGTTCATGGAATCGCCCTTATGTACTAAAACCGCCTGGTACATCGGAAGATCTTTTCCATTTACCTTCGGAACCAGATTGCCGCCGGTTACTGCGATAATATTATCTTCTGTAAATTCCATCATCGGTCCCATCAGGGGTTACTTCCAGAACCGCCTCGTTTTCATCATTTCCCACTAAAATATTCGCGATCGCTGCGGAACGCTGATCCATAACGCCTGATACAGACATACCGGACTCCTGATAGCCGGTGCGTCCCATGTCCTGTACGGTTGTGAGGAATCCGCCGCCTGCAAACTTAATGCCCATCTTTATACCTCCTTATCGTACACAACGTATTTGTAGGTTCCATCTTCGACTTCTTTTTTTCGATCTTTTTTTATACTCTTCCTCGGTTACTGCAGCAAACTTGATATACTGTCCCGCTTCCAGAAGCACTGGTTTCTCGCGGTCTGCATCATAGAGTTTTAACGGAGTCCGTCCAATTAACTGCCAGCCGCCCGGAGATGCTACCGGGTAGATACCGGTCTGCTCACCGGCGATACCGACGGAGCCGCCCTCAATCTTCACTCTCGGGCTCTTCAGACGCGGGGTTGCGATCTTTTGCTCATGCCGCCCAGATATGGGAATCCAGCGATGAATCCAATCATGTAGATTAGATATTCTTCAGATGTATGAATCTTGATGACCTCTTCCACAGTCTTGTGATTGTGCTCCGCAACATTTTCAATATCCGGACCCATTTCTCCGCCGTAGAGAACCGGAATTTCGATAACGGTTGGCGGCGGGATCGGAATGCTGGATAAGGAACCCATCAATTTATCAAATTTTTCTGTGAGTGCCTTGAATCCGATCACTTCCGGATGATAATGTACTAATAAGGAACGGTATGTCGGAACCGTCTCCACAATTCCCGGTATATCGCTTTTTTCAACCGCAATCTTGAATGCGCGGATTTTTCTTGTTGATCTCCGGGCTGATTTCATTGCCAAACTCAACGCACACAGCGCTGTCGCCCGCTACAAGGTATCTTACCTCGCTCATATATACCTCCTGTCAGATAAACGAAGCTCCCGCCTGCCTGTTCTGCTTTTCTTCTTAGAAGAACCTAAAAAATGCTTCCGTCCCAACAAGCCAAAGTTACAGGGAAACACCCGGCAGACCTGCTGCCATAAGCCAGCCATCTGCGTGCTCATCCAGCCAGTCCGCCGGGCGCCTGTCCGTTTAATCGTTTTTTATTATTTTACCATGTTTTTCGCGTTTTTTCATCCATTAACCAAAGATGGTAAGAATCTTCGGCAGAGCCTTGATTCCGGAGTAACCGGTCAGAAGAACAACGCATACGCCAAGTACGATGAGTACGGTCGGATGTTTGTAATCTTCGCCGACGATATCTTTTCTGCGGCTTGCCAGAAGAATGACAAGCAGTGTAATCGGAAGAATCAGTCCGTTTACGGAACCAGCCAGAACCAGAAGAGTTGCCGGCTGTCCAAGTAATGTCATGATAACGGTCGATACAGCGATGAAGCCGATAACGAACCATTTCTCATTCTCCATGATGAACGGATGCAGGGTCTTTAAGAAGGATACGGATGTATACGCTGCACCGATGATGGAGGTGATAGCTGCAAACAGGATAAACCAGACCGAAGATCTTGTAACCGATGATGCCTGCGCCTGCCTTAAAAGCTGCTGCTGGCGGGCTTGCTACCCATGCTTCGCTTCCAACAACTTCCGGAGTTGCCGTAACAACGCCTAAAACTGCGAGGAACAGTAAAATTCTCATAACGCCCGATACGCTGATGCCCATTAAGACGGAACGGCGAACGTGCGGAAGATCCTTGGTTCCGGAAAAACCTGCATCCAGAAGACGATGTGCACCTGAGAATGTGATGTAACCGCCGCAGCTTCCGCCAAGCAGGGTAATAATCGGGAATACCAGGTTCGGGAATTCGTTCAGATGTCCAACGCTGCTTGATTGCCTCAACAACCGGAGGTTTGGAACGGAATGCTACATAAAGTACGGTAACAATCATGATGCTTCCTAAGTATTTGGTCAGCTTATCCATGAAGTTTTTCGCATCCTTGGATAAGAAGATCAGAATACCGATGACACCGGCTACAACGGTTCCGACTTTCAGCGGGAAACCGAATACGATATTAAAACCGGTTGCGGCGCCGCCGACGTTACCGATATTGAATACCAGACCGCCGAGAGACACAAGGAACGCAATGAAATATCCGAGTCCCGGAACAACTTTATTTTGCGATATCCTGTCCACGCATACCGGACACACCGATGATGGACCAGATATTTAACTGGGTTGTAACATCCAGAAGAATGGTACAGATGATTGCCAGTGCGAAAATAGAGCCGTACTGACCGGTAAAGGTTGCAGTCTGCGTCAGGAAACCAGGTCCGATCGCGGACGTTGCCATCAGGAACGCGGCGCCAATCAGGGCTGTCGTGTTCGCATTACTTTTTTCTTTTCTCCCATATTTTTCTTCTCCTTATATACGTATTAGCGGAACAGATTTTTAATCTCCACTCCCTCGGCTACCAGGGTCTCACGAATGTTCTTTACGAACTCCAGCGCTTTTTGGGTTGTCTCCGTGTACACAGATGGAATCTGCCTTGATGGAAATGTCGTTTCCGTTGATGCTCTCAACTTTTCCTTCTTTTACCATTCTTACGACACGTTTGATTGCCAGGTCTTTATCTTTGATGACTGCTCCCGGAAGTTTTCTGGAAACCAGGGTTCCGTCATCGTTGTATGCACGGTCTGCGAACACCTCGCTCGCTGCCTGTAAACCAACCTCCTCGGCTGCCTTGATCATCTGGGATCCTGCCAGACCCATGAAGATGATATCTTTATCTACTTCATAGACTGCTTCACACATCGCTCTCGCCAGCTTCTCATCAACAGCTGCCATGTTGTAGAATGCGCCGTGCGGTTTTACGTGCTGGATTTTTTACGCCCTGGCTCTTAGTAAATGCGCTCAATGCGCCGAGCTGGTATTTCAGATATGCTTTCGCTTCTTCCGGAGTTACCACCATGTTTCTTCGACCGAAGCCCATCAGATCCGGAAATCCCGGATGTGCTCCTACTGCGGTTCCGTATTTCTTTGCCAGTGCGATGGTCTTATCCATAACCATCGGATCACCTGCATGCCATCCACAGGCTACATTGGCAGAAGACACGTACTGAAGAATTTCTTCATCCATACCAATCGTATAATTACCGAAGCTCTCACCTAAATCACTGTTTAAATCGACATAAAACATGGTTCATTCCTCCCTTTCTTAGCTCACACATCTCATTTTTGCGGCTTAGCGTTTCTTCTGTCTGTTTTCAACAACTATCGGAAACTATTTTTTAAGATGAGATGTTTTTGTATGTTCCCCTTGTTTTTTGCTTCTAATGATATTTTATCTGACTTCTATGTATTTTTCAATCATAATTTTAATATTTTTTAAAATAATTTAATTTATATACAAAAATCGTGCAAAACGCACGTTTTAGGCGTGCGTTTTTGCACGATGTGATTTTTTGCACTCTTTTACCATTCATTCCTGCACCCGGTTTACCAGACAACCGTTTTCGTCCTTCCTCCTGATACAGTTTTTCTGCTTTTTCTACTTCTCCCCGTCTTCCCGCTCCATCTTCCGTTTCATCGAGAACCGGGTGACGCCGAGCAGCGCCGCCGCCCGCGTCAGGTTATTGCCGGAAAGTTTCAACGCCTCCGACATATATCGTTTCTCCAGCGCCGCGACCTCCTGCTCGAGGTCGATCGGTCCTTTTTTTCAGATCTTTCAGATAGATGCAGTCCCCGCTCTCCGGCCTTGCCTCCCGCTCGACCGGCGCCAGCTCCACGTGTTTTTCCAGGATATTTCCCTGGCTGAAGAGAAAACAACGCTCAAAAAATATTTTTAAGCTCCCTGACATTGCCCTTCCAGTCGTACAAGAGCAGCTCCCGCATGAAATCCGATCCACTTTTTCGATATTGCGGGCAAAGGCTTTATTATAATAGTCAAGGTAATAGTCACAGAGCACCGGGATATCCTCGCGCCGGTCACGAAGCGGCGGAATCTCGATCTGCATGACATTCAGCCGGTAGAACAGATCCTCCCGGAATTGCCCCGCCTTGATCGCCTCCTCGAGATTTCTGTTCGTCGCCGCGATGATCCGAACATCGACCGCCGTGTCCTCCAGCGCGCCGATCCGCTTAAATTTCCGGTCATCCAGGAAGGTCAGAAGTTTCGTCTGCATCGCCATCGGCAATTCGCCGATCTCGTCCAAAAAGACCGTACCGCCGTCCGCCAGCTCAATCAAGCCCTTTTTTCGTCTTGAGCGCCCCCCGCAAACGCGCCGCGCTCGTAGCCAAAGAGCTCGCTCTCCATCAGATTTTCGGAATCGCACCGCAGTTAATGCGTACCATCAGGTTATCCTTTGCGGGCGCTGTTCGCATGAATCTGCCGCGCCACAACTTCCTTGCCCGTTCCCGTCTCCCCGCGCAGGAGTACATTGACCGACAAATTTTCCCCAAGCACCTGAATAAGGTGCCGGATCCGGAGCAGCTGCCTCACTGACCCCTAAAAACTGCGGCACATCGCCTTTCAGGAAGACGAGTGAATCCCGGTTGCGCTTCTGCTCCAGACACCGCTTGATCAGCATATCGATCTCATCCACATCAAACGGCTTTAAAATATAATCATATGCGCCGCGCTTCGTCGCCTCAACCGCCTGGGAGACGGAACCGTACGCCGTCATCATGATGACCTGCAGTTCCTCATCTGCATTTTTGAAATTGACAATCTCATCCATCCCGACACTGTTTTCGAGGAGATTGTCGAGAAGGAGCACCCCCGGATGATATTTCCTGACAAACTCCAGCCCTTCCTCGACGGTTGCGGCTGAATAGGCGTCATACCCCTGTCTTTCAGTCCTTCCTCCAGTGTATAGCGAATCAGAAATTCATCGTCCACAATCAAAATTCGATCCATGTGCATCCTCCTCCCTGTTTCATAACATTATACCCTAAATACTAAATTCGTGAAATACCTCATTAAATGGTCACACTATACCATTTTCCCCGGAAATCTTAAAACCACGTCTGTCCCTACCCCCGGCTTGCTCTCACGATCTCCATCGTTCCTCCATTTGACTCCACCAGGCGGCTCACGATTGAGAGCCCAAGCCCGGTTCCGTTGATGCTCTTTGTATAAAATGGTTCCAGCGCCTTGAGACTTCTTCCTCCGTCATGCCTTTTCCGTTGTCCTGCACCGTCACAAGCACTTCTTTCTCCTGCGCGGCTGCCATGAGCTTGATCTGTCCCTCGCGGTCCGGTACCAGCGCCTTCAGGCTGTTGCTGATCAGGTTGTGGATGATCTGACGGAACTCATTTTCATTGAGACTCGCCCTCAGTCCCTCTTCTGCCTCCACCAAAAGCGATGCGCGGCGGCTGTCCGGTCCTTTCGCATAGATCATTCCGATCTCCTTTAAAACACCGGTCACAGAAACCTCCGTTTTCAGTGATTCACGCCGGATTGACAAAGTCAGAAGATTCATGATCAGCGCCGTGACGCGGTCGATCTCATGGATCATGCTGTCACAGAGCATCTTATCGCCGTCCTTGACTGCCCTGCCCTTTAAAAAGCTGAATACCGGAGCGGATGCCCGCGATCGGGTTCTTGATCTCATGCGCCAGCGTCGCTGCCATCCGGCTGGTATATTCCATTTTCGTGTAATTATCCATGTTTTTGAGCAGCCCCTCAAAGGTAACCGCCAGCTGCCCGATCTCGTCGTGGCGGCTGACCGCCTCAAACCGGTATTTCTGATAACTGCCCTTGTTTTCCTCGATTTCTTTACAGGTATGGCTCATCCGGCGGATGGGGCGCGTGATACTGTGGGAAATGAAAATGCTTGCCTGGCAGATGAGAATCAGCGACGCGATCGCGCCGACTACCAGATAGCTCTGCTGCTCTAAGATGCGTTCCCCGAATATTCTCTCATTCATCCGGTACTCCAGCCGCCAGCCAAATGGATTGCCCCCCCTCGCTGACTGCCAGCACCGATGTGTTTTTCCCAAACGGGTTCCAGCCGTGATCTCCTCACCGTCACGATCCAGAATCCGAGGGATCCGCCCGCGCTCAAAATTCCGGTATTTTTCCGCGATCTCCTCCTCCGGCAGACGCTTTTCCAGGAAGTGCAAATCGCGGTTTACATCCTCAAACAGCGTATCAGCCAGCTCAAGCTCACTGTTTTTTTCTGCATCGTGTAGCCATTATAATAGAAATCATACTGAAACTGCCGATTACCAGGATTCCGACCAGCACAAATGGAACCATGACCTCATTTTCAATTTGTAAAAAACCAATTTGAAAGACGTTTCAGCCATTTATTCATCGCTCGTTTTTCGCCTCCTTCTCGCTGTTGTCTGCCACCTTCATGTTTCCAAATGCCCGCCTTTAGCAAGCACGTTTTTTCCATATACTCTCCAGCACCGGGACAAGGACAAAAACCAGGGTCGAACACAGCGTCACCGGAAATCCCCAGTAAACCGGCAGCTCACGCGGCTGAAGCAGCACCGTCCCGGCTACCCCTGTCACAAATGCCGCCCATGCGCCCGTCCTCGTCGCCCGCTTATAATAAAGCGTACCGTAGAGAAGCGGTGTCAGAATTGCTGAAAACAATCCCCAGATATCCGCGCCGAAAAACAGGCTGTTGGACGGTGGATTTAAGGAGAGCAGAAGCGCCAGCGTTCCGCCAAGAAAGATAAAAAAGAGCCTGCGTCAGCCCCAGGATGTGGTCCTCTGTTTTCTTCCATTTTCCATACTGCGCCACCATGCGGAAGGAGAGGGTGTCCTTTCACCTCCGCCGCAAGGGAAAGCGAGACGCCGCGCGCGTCGAGCACAAGGAGAACCGGCGTATCGGTTGCGCGGGCGAGGTCGTAGCTGCCCGCTGTTTCCGTTGTGCCGCCCACGCCGTCATAATAGCCCATCACACCCTCGAGGACGGCGAGGTCATGGCCTTTGCCGTATCGCGCGAGCAGGCCGCGCACGGTTTCCTCGCCTGTGAAGAAGAGGTCGAGATTGGCCCCGGAGAGGCCGAGCAGCTCGCGGTGAAAACGCGGATCGATGTAGTCCGGCCCGCATTTGAACGGGGCCGGGGAGGCCCTTTTTTTGAAGGCGCAGCAGTCCGCAGACGAAGGTGGTCTTTCCGCCTCCGCTGCGAGGCGCTGCAATCAGAATCCGCGGCAGGTTCACGCGCCCGGCCCCCTTCCGCTCAGCAGGAAAACAGGGTTCTCCGCCTGCAGACGGTGCAGCGGCCCCGCAGGAACAAGCCGGGAGACGGCGACCTGAATCCGCTCCACCTCACAGAAGCCGAGCCGGTCGAGGAGAGCGGACGCTTTCGCGAGCGTCTCGATCGTCACGGCCGTTACGGCCACGCGCACCGCCGGGTTCCGTTCCAGAAGGAAGCGCAGAATTTCCTCGAGCTTCCCGCCGCTTCCGCCGATGAAAGCGGTGTCGGGCGCGGGGAAGGGAGGCGCATGCTTCCGGGGCCGTGCCCTGCACGAGTGTGACCGGTACGCCGAATCGTTCAGCAATACGTAACTGAACGAAGCATACCGA
>VOFJ01002388.1_pt1 | contig 32182 bp, 65 predicted proteins | sample 5384081 | NCBI WGS metagenome assembly VOFJ01 (sample SAMN12384729, study PRJNA508395) | human gut metagenome | isolation source: healthy gut I | host: Homo sapiens | reverse complement strand
TTCTTCGTTCAGTTACGTATTGCTTTTTCCTTTTTGAGACTGCCCAGTTCTATATTCATAATGCGGACTCTCTTTAATTTTACTACTTTATATCCGCAATACTCACACATCCGGCGGATCTGCCGGTTATACCCCCTGTTAATATGATTCGGAATTTACGCACATCCAGTTTTTCTACTGCACATGGTCTTGTAACCACACCAAGTTCTTCCAGTGGAACTCCCCGGACATTTTCTTTAAAAATGTCTCCGTTATGTCATGATTTACGGTAACTTCATATTCCTTTTCATGCATATTCCCGGCACGCATCATCTTATTTACAATATCCCCATTATTTGTCAATAATATAAGTCCTGGGGAATCTTTGTCCAGCCTTCCAATCGGATAAATCCGTTTCGGATAATGAATATAATCAACAATATTGTCTTTTTCGTCTTTTGCAGCAGTGCGAACAATGCCCACCGGCTTATTAAATGCAAGAAGAATCATTTCCTCTTCTTTTTTTATTTCTTTTTCCATCTACGCGCACTCGCTGTCCCGGCATCACCTTACAGCCAACAGAAAGAACTTTTCCCATCTACCGTAATGCGTCCCTGCTCAATCAGACGGTCAGCTTCTCTCCGGGAACAATATCCTGCTTCACTTAAAAATTTATTGATTCTTGACTCCGTTTTCTTCCATCGATATTTTCACCCTGTGTAAATTTTTCTCGCTGCCTGGGGAACAAAGAATGTGCCAAGGCACATTCTTGTGCCTGCGGCGGTCGCTTTTTTCAACATCTACCTTATGCGCCGCAATGTGCATCCTCGCGGAGCATTTTTACTTTACAGGAAAGCAATTTCCTGTAAAGTAAAAAATAACGGAGGTCCTAAGACCTCCATCTGTTTATTATTTTTTAAGAACTCTGTCTTAACATATCCTTCTTTATCTTTCCAAGTGACTTTTGTCCACCCTTCTGCATAGCTCATCTGAACAGTAACAGAATCTCCTGCATAGGCAACTCCAACCTTGGATGCGGTCTCACTCATAGAGGAACGGATATTAACCGTATTGGTTAATGTAATCTTAGTGCCCGCTGCGATTCCGCTGGTGTCTGCCGCCGGCTCCTGTGCCGGTGCTTCTGTTGAAACATAGTCACTTTACATATGCCGGTGTACCATTGTAATCAATGCTGCTCCATCCATCTTCTGTCGTACCGGTTCTTGTCAGTGCAGTTCCCTTTTCAACTGTTCCAAGTAATGCTCCGGACTCATTCGGTTCCTGTCTGACATTTACTTTATCCAGTGTATATACCGTCTCCGTTGTCACTTCCGGCTCAGCTGGTGTCTCTGGTTCCACCGGTGCCTCTGGTTCTACCGGTGCTGGTTCCGCCGGTGTCTCCTCTGTTGCCGGTTCTTCCGTTGCCGGCTGCTGCTGTGCCTGTGCCTGTGCGATTGCTGTTGCCCATGCATTATATGCATCAGCAATTGTAACCGTTACCATATTAGAAAGATTTTCATCTGAAGCAATCGCTTTTTCATAATTTGCCTGTACTTCTGCCTGTAATGCAATGACATCTTCCTGTGTTTCAAAACTACTGATTAAGTTTTCCACATTATTATCGGTCGGCTGTTCTTTATAATGACGGTTAAAGCTGCTGTATAAGTTATCAATATAAAGTGCTCCCTGCTCATTCTTCTTTACATAGAAGAACTCCATACCAGGTGCTGTAGTATCTACTCCTGCGAATTTCAAATCCAGCGTTACACAGACAAGATAAGAATCTGCTTCTAATCCTGACTTGGTATAACATTTGATATTCTGATAACTCTCTGCATACTGTGACATCATGGTAATCAGGCTCTGTTCATTCTCGGAAACAGGTGTTGCATAGGTCTGTAATGTTGCCAAATCACCTGCCGCATATGCATTGTAATAATTCTGCATCAAGGTATTGATTTCCGGAACGGCATCTACCTGAAAGTTCTCTGATTCGGTACTCTGTTCCGTAGAAAGTCCATTATCTTTATCTTTATTTCCACTGCTGAATTTTATCATTACTACTGCCAATACAACAAATAATATTACTGCAGTAAAATATTTCCAGTTCTTCTGAAAAAAACTACTTATATCATTCTTTGATATCTTACTCATTTTTCTTTGATTTCTGACGCTTTCATATCTTGTCCTCCTAACCTTACCCATAACCCCCAAAAAGCATGCTTTGTGAGCTGCCCGTGTAAATAATGAAAAACGTTTCTTATAAGTTTTGCGGGACATAAATCCCGCAAAAAAAAATGTGTTAATATAGATTATAAAATGCACCCGGCGGGAATCGAACCCGCATTGCCGGAGTCGGAGTCCGGTGTTCTATCCATTAGACTACGGTTGCAGCTTATTTATACTAACACATCTATATAAAAAAAATCAAAGGTTTTTATTTAAGAAGCTTCTTCAAACTGGGAATTATAAAGCTGTGCATAGAAACCATTCTTCTGTAACAGTTCTTCATGATTTCCTGTTCAATAATATCACCATCTTTCATAACGAGAATCAGATCAGCATCACGAATCGTAGACAGACGATGGGCAATAATAAAACTTGTTCTTCCTTTCATCAGGTTATCCATAGCCTTCTGGATTCTGTGCTCTGTTCTGGTATCAACAGAAGAAGTTGCTTCATCTAAAAATCAATACCCGGTTGTCTGCTAAAATGGCACGGGCTATGGTAAGCAACTGTTTCTGTCCCTGGGATACATTGCTGGCGTCCTCATTTAATTCCATATTATAACCACCCGGCAGTGTCTGGATGAAATGATGGGCATGGGCTGCTTTTTTGCTGCTGCAATAACCTCTTCGTCCGTGGCATCCAGCCGTCCGTACCGGATATTTTCCATAATAGTACCCTTAAATAACCAGGTATCCTGAAGTACCATGCCGAAGGCATCTCTTAGCTCCCGGCGGTTATAGTTTCTGATATCGTTACCATCTAATCTGATGCTTCCACTGTTGACATCGTAAAACCGCATCAGCAGCTTCACCATGGTAGTCTTACCTGCTCCGGTTGGTCCTACAATGGCAATCTTCTGTCCCGGTTCTACCTTTGCTGAGAAATCATTAATGATAATCTGATCCGGATTGTATCCGAAATGCACATGGGAGAATTCTACTTCTCCACGAACATCCTTTAATTCCACTGCATTTTCTGTGGTCTGGTCTTCTTCCTCTTCACCTAAGAATTCAAAAACACGTTCCGAAGCTGCGGTCATGGACTGTACCTGGTTAATGACCTGTGCAATCTGCTGGATTGGCTGGGTGAAGCTCTTTACATACTGGATAAATGCCTGAATATCACCAATTCCGATTGTTCCGTTAATTGCAAGCATTCCACCGGAAATTGCCACGCCTGCATAGCCAAGGTTACCGACAAATACCATAACCGGCTGCATCATTCCGGATAAAAACTGGGATTTCCAGGCAGACTCATATAATACATGGTTTGTATCATTAAACCGTTTTATGGTTTCCTTTTTTCTTTATTAAATGCCTGGATAACTAAATGTCCGGAATAAGTCTCTTCCACCTGTCCATTAATATGTCCCAAGTACTCCTGCTGGGTACGGAAATATTTCTGTGAAAATTTTGCAATTGCCGAAACCATCAACGCTGAAATCGGAAGAATTACTAACGTGCAATCAGTGTCACCAGTGGTGAAATAGAAAGCATCATCACAAGCACTCCGATAATGGTTGCCACGCTGGTAATAATCTGTGTCACACTCTGGTTTAAGCTCTGTCCCAAAGTATCCACATCATTGGTAATACGGAAAAAACTTCCCCATAAGTTCTGCTTTCAAAATATTTCATCGGCATACGGTTGATTTTTTCAGAAATCTCTTTACGCATACGATAGCAGATTTTCTGTGTGATTCCAGTCATCATAAACCCCTGAAAAAGCTGAATACCGCACTGATAATATATAAGCCAAGAGTAAATAATAATATCTTTCCAATCAGTGTAAAATCAATTCCGCCGGTTCCTGCTACTTTATTCATCAGACCGTCTGCCAATGCCGTAGTAGCTTTACCCATTACCTTTGGTCCTAATACAGAAAATACGGTAGAACAGATTGCAAGTATCATAACTGCAACAATTCCAATTTTATATTTTCCAATATAAGAAAGAAGTTTCCGGAAAGAGCCCTTAAAATCTTTTGCTTTTTCACCCGGCATCATTCCACCGCCCATTGGTCCTCTCGGACCTCTACGACGTGGTGCACGATAACTTTGCTCATTACTCATGTTATTTTTCCTCCTTTCCCTCTTCTAATCCCAATTCCTTTGCGGATAACTGTGACTGTGCAATCTGCTGATATACTTCACAATCCCGTAATAATTCTTCATGAGTACCTTTTCCGACAATCTTACCTTCATCCAATACAAGAATCTGGTCGGCATGTAAAATGGTACTGATTCGCTGTGCCACGATAATTACACTGCTTTTTTTTTGTTTTTGACTCCAATGCTTTTACGCAGTGCCGCATCGGTCTTCATATCAAGTGCAGAGAAACTGTCATCAAAGATATAAACATTCGGATTCTTTGCGATTGCTCTGGCGATGGATAATCTCTGTTTCTGTCCACCGGAAACATTCGTTCCACCCTGTGCAATCCCGCTGTCATATTTTTTCCGGCTTTTCATTAATAAATTCTGTTGCCTGTGCAATCTCTGCAGCCTCTGTCATTTCTGCTTCCGTAGCTTCCGGTCTGCCAAATTTCAGATTGGATGCAATGGTTCCTGAAAACAGAATTCCCTTCTGTGGTACGAATCCGATTTCATCTCTTAATTCAGCTAGGCTTAAATTCCGGATATCCACACCATCTAAGGTAATCTTACCGGCTGTTACATCATAGAATCTCGGAATCAGATTAACCAGCGTTGACTTTCCACAGCCGGTACTTCCGATAATTGCTGTTGTCTTTCCCGGTTCTGCTGTAAAATCAATATCTTCCAGTACATCTTCATCCGCACCCGGATAACGGAAGTTTACATGATGGAATTCCACTTTTCCGGTATGTTTTCAATTGTTTCTTTTTTCTGCCTTTTCTATAATAGAAGAATTTGTAGTAATAACTTCATCAATCCGGTCTGCTGCAACACCGGCACGCGGCAGCATAATAGACATCATGGTAAGCATCAGGAATGCCATAACAATCTGCATAGTATAAGTAATAAATGCGGTCATTGCTCCTACCTGAAGCTGTCCGGCATCAATACGATGTGCCGATACCCAGACAATCAGTATGGTTACTCCATACATAATAAACATCATGCCCGGCATCATAAAAAGTCATGACACGGTTGGTAAATAACTGTGTTCTGGTAAGATTCCGGTTTGCTTCATCAAACCGCTCTTCTTCCTTTTTTTCTTCCAAAAGCGCGGATTACGGAAAGTCCCGTAAGAATCTCTCTGGATACTAAGTTCAAGGCATCCACTAACTTCTGCATTATTTTGAACTTCGGAAGTGTAATGGACATCAACACCATAACCAGTCCGGAAATTACCAGTACTGCCATTACGATAATCCATTCCATATGTGCTCCGGTCTTTAATACTTTATAAATTCCACCAATTCCGATGATTGGTGCATATAAAAGCATTCGAAGCATAATTGCTGTTACAAACTGAATCTGCTGAATATCATTGGTGCTTCTTGTAATTAAGGAAGCGGTAGAGAATTTATCCATCTCAGTATTGGAAAAAGCCTACTACCTTACCAAAGATTTTCTCTCTTTAAGTCTCTTCCGACTCCTGCGCCGACTCTGGATGCAAGATATCCGACTACCACTGCAACTGCCAGCATGAGTAATGACATAGCTGCCATCTTTCCACCCTCTGACCAGAGATAATTCTTCTGGATATGCTCCACATCAAGTCCTGCCTTTTTCGTCACAGGATGTTGCATATGCTGTTCCCATGGCATGTAAGGTACTGCTTCCCACAGAATCTATCATATTTTCCATATATTCTCTGGACTGTGCTATACCATCCTGCGTCATTGCACCGCTTGCAATCAGCTGCTTCATCATCGGACGCATATCCACATAAGTTACCATTTCGCCATCATCATTTTCCGCTTCATATGTGGTCAGTTCCATCTGCATCATCTGTCCGATTTCTTCAATGGACATTCTCTCATCTAAGCTTTCTTTGGTAATCTGGTTCTGCGGATTCTGCTCCAATGCTTCCGCAATCGTATTCTTAAAATCCGTTTCACTCATATTTGCCATACGGTAAGTCAGTACGATTGGTGTCAGTAGTTCATCATCCAATGTTTCTAATGTCTCTTTATCCGCAGTACATACATAAGTATCGTCTTTTTTTTCATAGACCGCTTCAAAAAGTATCCTTTTTCACCATCTGTCATAAAAAGTTCTGCCAGCTGATATTCTTCCTCCGGCATCTTTTCCGGCAAAATATGTTTGATTCCCTTATTCTGGATTCCTACATCGATGATATCGGATGTATATTGTGGCAACGACAAATCGCAATAAGCCTGCACTCAAGGAGGAGAAATATTACCACGATGATATGCCAGTACGGGAGCATATTTTTAAATATTTTCCGCATCTTTCCTGTTCCTTCCTTTTTCTATATTATTTATAAAATATTTCTATTTTAATTGCTGTTTTTCAACTGTCTTCTCTTTTCAATCTCAAGCTCTGCTATCTGCTCTAATTTATTCAGATAGCCAATCAGCCGGTTCATATCTTCTTCTCCCATTTTCTCCGTAACCGACTTTAATAATTCACTCAAAATCCGGTTGCATTCATTTAAAAACCTCTTTTCCTTCCTCAGTTACTCTCACATAAACATTCCGCCGGTCACCCTCACACACCATACGTTCGACATAATTTTTTCTCTTCCAGGGAACGAAGTGTCCGGGACACCGCCGGTGCTGCCACACGCATATGACGTACCACTTCCGATACCGTAACCTTTGCATCTGCCGCTTTGGTCTCTGACTCTTTGGCATCTGCAGCTTTGGTATCCATCTCTTTTTTTCTTGCGGCAATGCTCGATGGTCTTTAAGGTTCCCATTTCCACGGATGAGACTCCAGGCAGAATGGATGAGATTTTCAAACGACGAAAGCGATTAAATATGGAAAATATTTCATTTCCACAACCCTGCATCATTTTCACCTCTCTTTCTTTTTATTTTTTATATTTTCTAATTATTTAACATTGTTAACTATTAACATGTGAAAACAATAATAGCACCATGATTAAGATAGGTCAATTAAAAAAGTATAAAATTATTATTAAATCATATCATTGACAGTTAAAAACGAATCTTATAATATAAAAAAGCAAGTTTTTTTTTTTACCAAAGGAGACCAAAAATATGAGTTTTAATTTTTTAAACCAATTACCAAGTCCGGAAGAAATCAAAAAAGAGTATCCGCTTCCGGAGAAACTGGCACAGATAAAAAAGAACGGATGCTGCAATTCGTAAAGTCTTAACCGGCGAAGATGACCGTTTCTTAGTTATCATCGGACCTTGTTCCGCTGACAGCGAAGAACCTGTCTGCGACTACGTCAGCCGCCTGACCAAAATTGCAGAAGATGTCAAAGACCGTCTGATTATTATCCCTCGTGTCTACACCAATAAGCCAAGAACAACCGGCGAAGGCTATAAAGGTATTGCTACCCAGCCTGACCCTGAGAAAGCTCCTGATATGGTTGCCGGACTGATTGCAATGCGTAAGCTGCACATCCGTACCATTGAAGAAAGTGGTCTGACCCCTGCCGACGAAATGCTTTATCCGGAAAACTGGAGTTACATTGATGACCTGCTCTCCTACGTTGCTATCGGTGCACGTTCTGTAGAAGACCAGCAGCATCGTCTTGTAGTCAGTGGGTTTGATGTTGCATCCGGAATGAAGAACCCGACCAGTGGTGACTTCTCCGTTATGCTCAATTCCGTATATGCTGCCCAGCATCCACATCATTTCGTATATCGCGGATATGAAGTAGAGACTCCTGGTAACGACTTAACTCACGTTGTTCTCCGTGGTGCTGTAAGCAAACATGGTAACAGCACACAGAACTACCACTACGAAGATATTATGCGTCTGATTGAAATGTATAATGAACGTGACCTTAAGAATCCAGCTGCTATCGTAGATGCAAACCACTCTAACTCCAATAAAAAAATACTTCGAGCAGATTCGTATCGTCAAAGAAGTGATGCATAACCGCCAGCTCTCCCCTGAAATTCACAAGATGATTAAGGGTGTTATGATTGAAAGCTACATTGAACCGGGCAATCAGAAAATCGGCGAACACATCTATGGTAAATCCATTACTGACCCATGCTTAGGCTGGGAAGATTCCGCTCGTCTTATCTATGACATTGCAGAAATGAATAAATAATAATTTCATCTACAGGAGCGTTTTTTTTACTTTACAGGAAAGCAATTTCCTGTAAAAGGGGGCAGCCATTTTTAAGAAATGACTGCCCCCTTTTTTCTATTTATGCAAGTAGTAAGAAGCTCGCAAAGCGTGTTTCCCGTAGTTTCTTCTTTATCCTCTCGGAGGTGCCTTGGCATATACTTCACGGATTCTGCTCTGTTTCATCTGTGCATAGATTTGCGTGGTAGAAATATCTGCATGTCCTAACATTTCCTGAACCGCTTTCAAATCTGCCCCATTGCTTACCAGATGAGCTGCAAAAGAATGACGCAGCATATGCGGTGTTATTTCTGTCTCAATTCCGGCTTTCTTTCCATAGGCTTTAATTAATTTCCAGAAACCCTGACGGCTCATTTCTTTGCCGGAACAGTTGGTGAAAAGATATTCACTGCCCTCTTCACTGACAAGATATGATCTTCCCTCTTCCAGATAATGCTGCAGAGCCTCTTTTGCTACTTCTCCAAAAGGAATAATTCTTTCTTTATGAGCATCCTTGCAGGTAATATATTCCAGTTTCAAATTCATATCGCTTAACTTCAAAGAAATCAATTCAGAGACACGGATTCCCGTCGCATAAAGCAATTCTAACATCGCATGGTCCCTTAATTCCTTCGGTGTATTTCCGTTTGGCTGGTCTAAAAAGCCGGCTGGTTTCTTCCATAGAAAGAATAACCGGAGCTTTCTTCTCTATCTTGGGTGCCTTTAATCCATCCGTCACATTTTGGTTTACATAATTCTGTACCATAAGATACTGAAAAAAGGCTTTCATGGATGCAAGTCCTCTGGAAATCGTTGCCGGTTTCTTTCCTTCCTGCTCCTGCTTTTCCATATATATTTTTTTAGTGTTCCTGTCTGACATCCTCCACAGAAAGCACACCTTCAGAATACAGAAATTCCTTCATTTTGCGCAAATCCGTCTCATAAGAAACCGCTGTATTTTTCGATATTTTCTTTTTACTTCCTGAAGATACTTCATAAAAGCATCTATTTCCTGTGTCATAACTGTAACCACCTAACTCTTTTTTCTCTTATGCCTTCTATTCTTTTCCAAAAAAGTACAATCCCTATTATAATGATTCTAATTTGGAAAAGCAATTCATATTTTCGCCTGTTTTTTGCTGATTTACATAAATCTACCACATGTATCTTATTTCTATTTTTCTACCCACAATATGTTGTAAAAATTTCGTAAAATTTTTATATATTTTTTTTCAACACGAAGTGCACCATACCTGGATTCAGATATGCCTCTGTTAAGAATCCGATAAAGAACAATAATAATATAATCCCCCACAAAAGGATCCATTCCCCAAACTTTCCATGTTCCTTTCCGCACTGATACTTTTCTTCTAACTTTAATAACAGCAGGTATCCGGACACATAGAAAATAAATTGTGGGCATAACGCAATCATCATAAGCCAGATGGCACCTGCGCCAATATTGCTGATTGCCATCACGCACAGGAAACCAAAAGAAAAGCTGCTCCATATCAGAAATATACTATTCACAACCCGGTACCACGGTGTCATTCCAAAGAAGATTAATGTAAGGACAACCGGCACTCTTGCTGATAGTACATAAATAAAATAATCATGTTTTTCTATCGTAATATATTTTAACTGCTGTATGAAATAATCATTTAATATGCCATATTGTTGCAGACGGCTTCTTCCATACAAATTAGCAGCTATAATGCCAATCACAAAACAGCCTAAAAAATAACACCTCTAACAGATGAAGATGCTTTTTCTCTTCTTACCCCCCAATACTCTTTCCATGTATTCACTTGTCTTAATTTTTCTTATTTTCATATTATTCCGGTAACGGTAACAATATGCCAAGATACCAGCTACGGTTTTACTGTCCTGGATTACTCCGGCATAAATTTTTTCCAATAATTCTTCCGGGTCATATGCCCTTACTTCAATAAATTCTTCCGGATCAAGATGCTGTTTGCCCGGTTTTAAATCCGTTGCCAGATATACATCAATAAACTCATTACAGAAAGCTACTGTTGTCTTTAAAGAAAGCATCTTTTCGATATGACCGCACTGAAAACCCGTCTCTTCCTCTAATTCCCGCATGGCACTTATTTTCGTATCCTCTGTCAGGGGAATCCCTGCATCCTGCCGGCAATTCAATAGTATAACGGTCTAACGCATTCCGATACTGGCGTACCATTAAGATTTTTCCTTCCGGTGTAACCGGCACAACTGTTGCTGCTCCTTTCTTCTGTGTTCCACATAATCCCAGTGTGCAATATTTCCATCCGGTGTCTCGATGGTATCTGAATAAATATCCACGATTGCTCCCTGGTATTTTAACTCCCGGTTAACTCTTCTGATTCTTTTTTTTTTCCTGATGATTCTGTCCCATTGTATTCTCCTTTTTTTTTTTCTTACAGATTATTCCTCATTACTTGTTTTTCTCAGAGTTTTTTTACTTTACAGGAAAGCAATTTCCTGTAAAACTATGAGAAACACGCTCTGCGAGTTTCTCAAGTTATCGCGACAGTCGCCAAGGTCTCGTGCAAGCACGGACTTTGGCTCGTTGTTCGCGTAAAAAATAAGTGTCCAAAAAGCTTTCACTCTTCGGACACTTATTTCCTGCTTATTTTGCGTAATCAACTACACGTGATTCACGAATTACGTTTACCTTAATCTGACCTGGATATTCTAATTCAGATTCAATCTGCTTTGAAATATCACGGGCAAGTAATACCATTTCAGCATCACTTATCTGTTCAGGAACTACCATTACACGAATCTCTCTACCCGCCTGAATTGCAAAAAGATTTATCTACACCTTTAAATTCATTTTGTAATATCTTCTAACTGCTTTAATCTGTTGGAATATGTTTCCATTGTCTCGCGTCTTGCACCTGGTCTTGCTGCGCTAATTGTATCGGCTGCCTGTACCAGACAAGCAATCAATGACTCTGGCTCTACGTCACCATGGTGTGCCTCTACCGCATTGATAATAAGCGGAGATTCTTTGTATTTTCTACATAAATCCACACCAATCTGAATATGTGACCCTTCTACTTCGTGGTCTACTGATTTACCAATATCATGCAGGAGGCCTGCATCGTTTTGCCAATCTTACGTCTACACCAACTTCAGCCGCAAGTAAGCCACAAAGCTGTGCTACTTCTATAGAATGCTTTAATGCATTCTGACCATAACTGGTTCTGAATTTCATTCGGCCTAATAATTTCAACAAGTTCCGGATGAATGCCATGTAACACCTACTTCTAAGGTAGCAGCTTCACCCTCTTCACGAATCATGGTTTCAACTTCTTTTTTGCGCTTTTCTCTACCATTTCTTCAATTCTAGCCGGATGAATTCGTCCGTCTACAATCAATTTCTCTAATGCAATACGAGCAACTTCTCTTCGAATCGGATCAAAGCTGGAAAGATAACTGCTTCCGGCGTATCATCAATAATTAAATCTACACCAGTCAGTGTTTCTAACGTACGAATATTTCTTCCCTCACGTCCGATAATTCGTCCCTTCATCTCATCATTCGGAAGCTGTACTACAGAGATGGTTGTCTCTGACACATGGTCTGCAGCACATTTCTGAATTGCAGTAACTACATATTCTTTTTGCTTTCTTTCCAGCTTCTTCTTTTTTGCCTGATGCTCCATCTCTTTGATTAATTTTGCAGTATCAAGCTTTACATCGTCTTCAACAGTTTTTTAATAGAATATTCTTTTTTTGCCTGGTCGGAGGTAAGTCCTGAGATTCTTTCTAGTTCCCGTACACGCTCTTCATGAAGCTTTGTAATTTCAGCTTTCTGTTTGTTCAGCTCTTCTTCTTTGCTGCAAAACCTGCTTCGCGCTTCTCAATGGCTTCCAGTTTCTTATCCAGATTGGATTCCTTCTGTTCCACTCTGCGCTCGTTTCTCTGAATTTCGTTTCTTCTTTCCTTGATTTCCTTGTCCAATTCGTTCTTCGTACGAATCGACTCTTCTTTAATCTCAAGCAAAGATTCTCTCTTCTTCGTCTCAGCGGTCTTCACAGCTTCATCTATTATCTCACGGGCTTTATCTTCTGCACTGCCAATCTTTGAAGCAGTCTGCTTTTTTCTGGTATGCATTTGCAACAAACCAGGTGATAGCACATGTGACAATAAATGTAATTACAACAGCTATAATTACTGCCTGCACAGGAGCACCTCCTTTATTCAATTTTCATTGTTCATACATAACATAAATATTCATTCATCTGTCATAAATAACAATAAATAAATTTTATACTTTTTTTTAATATTATGTCAAGTAGTCCGGACATTTCATTACACGTAAAATGTCTTCACTTTTATATCCTCTCCGCATCAGATATCCATACTGTTTCTGCATTTCCTTTGTATCCGGCTGCTCCGGATTATAATGTCTCTTTTTTAATATTTCAGCAATTTTTTTTCAGTATCATTATTTTCATAGATTTCTTCTAAGGCCTGCTCTGTAATTTCTTTGGGAACTCCCTTCTGCATCAGTTCCTGCTGTAGCCGGCGGCGGCTCTTACTGCCCTGTCGGTAACTGATATAATTTCTTGCATAGCGCATGTCATCAATATAATGATATTTCTTCACATACTCTATGGCATCAAGAATCAGTTCTTCCGGATATTCACTCTCAGCCAGTTTCCGGTAAAGCCCCTGTTCTGTCCGGTCCATCTTCTCTAAAAGTGCAAGTGCCCGTTTTTTTGCCACCCGCTTACCTACTACTTCATAAAAAGAGTTCCTGATACAGTGCCTCGTCTACGGTCTGCCCCTTCCTGTAATCTGTAGCGGCGCACTCACCTTTATATAATACAAGGTGTGTACCATCATCCATACACACCTTTATATTTGTTTTTCTTATATTCTGTTATCCCTGAAACAATTCTGTCCATTACTCTGCATCAAGAACTTCCGGTCCATTTGCAGCTGGAGTCTCTGTTTCTTCTTCACTCTTATCCACTGCATAATGAGCTCTTACTTTTTCTTTCGATTTCCTGGCAGACCTGTGGATTCTCTCTCAGATAAGTTTTCGCATTCTCACGTCCCTGACCAATCTTATCTCCGTTATAGGCATACCATGCACCGGACTTATTTTTACAATACCAAGTTCAGAAGCCAGATCCAGGATATCTCCTTCTTTTGAAATGCCTTCACCGTACATAATATCAAATTCAGCCTCTTTGAATGGAGGTGCCACTTTTATTCTTCACGAATACTTTAATACGGGTACGGTTACCGACAATTTCTCCACCCTGTTTTAGAGGATTCAATTCGACGTACATCAAGACGTACGGAAGAATAGAATTTCAATGCACGGCCACCGGTTGTTGTCTCCGGATTACCAAACATAACTCCAACCTTTTTCACGCAACTGGTTAATGAAGATTACAATACAGTTAGAACGGTTGATTGCTGCAGTCAGCTTACGCAGTGCCTGTGACATAAGTCTTGCCTGTAAGCCCACATGGGAATCACCCATATCACCCTCGATTTCTGCCTTCGGAACCAATGCCGCAACAGAGTCCACGATCACGATATCCACTGCACCGGATCGACCATAGTCTCTGTAATCTCAAGTGCCTGTTCTCCGTTATCCGGTTGTGAAATATAAAGATTATCAATATCTACTCCGATATTCTTCGCATATGCCGGGTCTAATGCATGCTCAGCATCAATAAATCCGGCAATTCCTCCACGCTTCTGTACCTCAGCGATGACTGCTGCATGCAGGGGCAACGGTCGTCTTACCACTGGACTCCGGTCCATATATCTCAATAATTCTTCCCTTTGGAAGTCCGCCTAATCCCAAAGCAATATCAAGACTTAATGCTCCTGTCGGAACAGTCTCCACATTCATCCGGTTGCTCTCATCCCCCAGTTTCATAACAGAACCTTTTCCGTACTGCTTCTCAATCTGGGATATAGCAGCATCCAGTGCCTTTAATTTATCTTCTTTACTGCTGTCTCTTCTCGTATCTTTTACATCTCTCGCCATGTCAATTCTCCTTCATGCGAACTTATGTTCGTTTTCTGATATTATAGTAGTATACTTTCTTCCAAATGTCAACTGCATTTTTTAGAAAATATTTTTTCTGTCCCTATACATTCTGTAAAGTGGGTATACCCGGCAGAATAGCCAAATATTTTATAGACTGTAAATATTCTCATGTAAAGAAAAAAGACTTCTTTCTGAAGTCTCTCATGGAAAGGTATCCTTTATCTTAACATAATAAGATTCCGGTTACAAATTAATTTTCTATAAACAATGGAAACCTCTGGCAATGGTTCCATCTTTTTTAATCATGATATTCATCCATACCAAGAATCAGGAAAATCTGTTCTAAGTACTTCTCACCAGACCGTTCTCCATAAATGATATGATTGATATACTGCGGACTGCACCCAACCGATGTTGCAAGTTCTTCCTGACTCATCTCAAGTTCTACCAGCCTGCGCTTTATTTCTTTCCCCATTGGAGTAATCTGCCGTTTTGTCTTTTTGCCATAAAAGTCTCCCCTTTTCTTCTTTATCATTTGTGTTTATATAAAAAATGATGTATAATATGAAAATAATTTCACAAATTACATTATAATTCATAAATATGAATTTGTCAATTCATATTTGCGTATTTTATTTTATTTTTTATTTTCTATACAATATTATTTAATACCTGATAAAGGAGTACACTATGACAATCAGCCAACGTATCTTTGCATTATTACGGGAAAAGAAGCTTTCACAAAAAGAATTATCGGAATACACCGGAATCTCTCCCGCTGCTATCAGCAGCTGGAAATCAAGGGTACAAATCCTTCTTCTGATAAAATTGTAAAAATAAGTGAATTTTTAGATGTTGATGTATACTATCTTCTGACCGGTGAATACCAGCCGGCTTCCAACCTTCAGATTGCAGAAGAATCAGAATATCATGCTTTCCCATCCGACCCGGATGAACATTTACTGCTCCAGCTTTTCCATAAACTTTCTCCGATGGACAAAGGACGCATCATCGGTCAGTTAGAACAGAAACTTGCTGAAAAAATAACTTCTATATTTTTTTTTATATGCAATGATATATTTTTTTATAGCAATATGAATCAGGCATTTATTACGCATCTATAAAAATTGTATGCTAAAATCCGGACAGTATATTAAGATATACCATCCGGATTTTCTTATCAGCTACAATCATAAAGCTAAAAAGCCTTAATACTTCGTCTTTTATCCTGCACGCCGATGCTCTTTCCCTCAAAAACACCTTTTTTTCATTACAACCAGGGTCGGAATGCTCATAATCTGATATTTTAAAGCCAGTGCTGCTTCTTCATCCACATTCACTTTTCCAACCTTTTACCTGTCCCTCTAATTCATCCGCCAGTTCTTCTACAACCGGAGACATCATTTTACACGGACCGCACCAGTCTGCCCAGAAATCCAAAAAGTACCGGTTTATCTGACTTTAATACTTCTTCTTCAAAATTGTCATTTGTAATCTTTACTACCATTTCGTTATCCTCCTTTACTTTTATAGAAAAAGCTTCTATTTTTTCTTTTTTTAAGTATGTCTCTTCTTAATTTTGTTTATACCCGCTTAATTTTTACCGAATTCCGATAATACCAGACCATCATTCCGGTCAAGAGTCATGCCGACACTCCATGCATTGACAAATAACAGCAATGGATTGCCCTTAAGGTCACGGATTTTCTTCATATCGGAAGTTCCGGTAAGCTTGTCCATATCAATATCTTTATTTTCAATCCAGCGGATATGCTCATAGGGCAGGTTTTCCAGACGGATCTCCACATTATACTCATTTTGCAAACGATATTTCAAAACATCAAACTGCAGGACACCTACTACGCCTACGATAATCTCTTCCATACCACCCTGATATTCCTGGAAAATCTGGATTGCGCCCTCCTGTGCGATCTGCATGACACCTTTGACGAACTGTTTTCGCTTCATGGTATCTACCTGACGGACTTTGGCAAAATGCTCAGGTGCGAAAGTCGGTATTCCTTCGAATTCGAAGTTGTCTTTCGCAGTGGTTAAAGTATCACCGATTGAAAAGATACCCGGGTCAAAGACTCCGATAATATCTCCGGCATATGCTTCTTCTATAATCTTTCTCTCCTGTGCCATCAACTGCTGCGGCTGGGAAAGACGGATTGTTTTTCCACCCTGGATATGTTTTACTTCCATGCCGGCTTCAAACTTTTCCGGAACAGATTCGCATAAATGCAATACGGTCACGATGATTCTTATTCATATTTGCCTGGATTTTAAAGACAAAAGCAGAGAAATCGGAACCAAACGGATCAATCAGCCCCTTGTCCGAATTTCTCGGAAGCGGTGATGTAGTCATGGAAAGGAAATGCTTTAAGAAAAAGTTTCTACACCAAAGTTCGTTAAAAGCAGAACCAAAGAATACCGGTGACAGTTCTCCTCTGGACACCAGATCCATATCGAATTCTGCACTTGCACCATCTAACAATTCAATTTCTTCATCCAATTTATCCCGGTATTCCTGCCCGATTTCTGTTGTCAATGCCGGATCATTAATATCAAAATCTTTTTTTCTTCACCTTCCTTGGTTCCCTTCAAGGTATCAGAGAACAGCATGACTTTTTTTCGTATTCCGGTCATAAACTCCCTTAAAATTCTTTCCGGAGCCAATCGGCCAGTTAACCGGACAGGTAGCAATGCCAAGTTCTTTTTCGATTTCATCTAAGAGATCAAAAATATCCCTTGCCTCACGGTCCATTTTATTGATAAATGTAAAAAATCGGAATGTGACGCATTACACAGACTTTAAACAGTTTTTCTGGTCTGTGCCTCTACACCTTTTGAACCATCGATTACCATAACTGCAGAATCAGCAGCCATCAGGGTACGATAGGTATCTTCCGAGAAATCCTGATGTCCCGGTGTATCCAGAATATTGATACAATAATCTTTATAGTTAAACTGCATAACGGAAGAAGTAACGGAAATACCTCTCTCCTTCTCAATTTCCATCCAGTCGGATACCGCATGTTTTGCGGTTGCTTTTCCTTTTACAGAACCTGCCAGGTTAATAGCTCCTCCATACAGAAGAAATTTCTCTGTCAGGGTTGTCTTACCGGCATCGGGATGGGGAAATAATTGCAAATGTTCTTCGTTTCTCTATCTCTTTTTCTAAAATCAGCCAAAATGGGACCTCCTATAATTCCAGCGGCTCACCCGCACATTTTTGCTTTATGTCGAAGTAAGATAATATGGTTGCGGCAATGTCTGCAAAGCTGCCTCTTGTGCCATAGTTCTTACCCGGAGTAATATGCGCTCCATACATAAGAAGTGGTGTATACTCTCTGGAATGGTCAGTAGAAGGTGTACTCGGATCACATCCGTGGTCGGCTGTAATCATTAAAATATCATCCTCCCGTAACTTTGCCAAAAGCTCCGGCAGCCGCTCATCAAAGTGTGTCAGTGCTTTTGCATAACCATCTACATCATTCCTATGTCCATACAACATATCATAGTCTACCAAATTTGTAAAACATAATCCAGTAAAATCTTTGTCCATATAGGCTGATGTTTTGTCAATTCCATCATCATTTCCGTTTGTTCGTACAAAATCTGTAATTCCACGTTCTGCAAAAATATCTATGATTTTTCCAACAGACAGCACTGTTTTCCCACTTTCCGTCAGCTGATCAACATGGTAACTGCCGGCGGTTCTAAGGAAAAAGTCATGTCTTCCTGCAGTACGGGTAAAATTCCCCGGTTCTCCGATAAACGGTCTTGCGATGACTCTTCCCACTCCGTTTTTCCCAGTCAGCATATTTCTTGCAATCTGGCAATCCCGGTACAGTTCTTCAATCGGCACTACCTCTTCATGGGCTGCCACCTGGAAAACAGAATCTGCTGATGTGTATACAATCAGTTTTCCAGTTTCCATATGCTCTTTTCCATAATCCCGGATAACATCCGTGCCGGAATATGGACGGTTGCAAAGTACCCCCGCGTCCGGTTTTTCTGCTCAAATTCTTCTATGATTTCCTGTGGAAATCCATTTGGAAAATGTTGGCAGTGGATGACTGGATATCACGCCTGCAATCTCCCAGTGTCCAATGGTGGTATCTTTTCCTTTGGACACCTCTGTCAGTCTGGCAAATGCACCTTTCGGATTTGCTTCTTTTCCTCCAATGTGGACTCCGTCAATATTAAAATAGCCCAGTGAGCGCATATTTGGCATGGAAAAATATGGACTTCGTGAAGCTGCAAGTAAGGTATTGCTTCCTTCATCATGATACTCTGCCGCATCCGGCATTTCTCCGATTCCAACGCTGTCTAATACAATTAAAAATACTCTCTTCATAGGTATTCCCTCTCTTCTCATGGTTTTGTCGTTTCTTTTTCTTATGCTATTATTATACTAATTTCAGCCCCGTTTTCAAGTATCTAAGGGCGGGGCTGCTTCCCTTTAATTTGTCTGTTCTGTTGTGTCTGAATTTTCGGTGGTTTCTGTTGCCGGATTCTCCTGTGCAGTATTTTTCTGAATTGGTGTGATAATGATATTTTCTGCCTCAATGCCGGCTTTTCGCTTTACAATATCCTCTATTTGGGCACGTTTGGCATCTGTTACTTCTCCCATATCAAGTACCACATCTGCTGTATTATCAGTAATGCTGACAACTACATCCGTAAATCCTTTTGCCTCTAACAACATCTCGGCTGCATTTTTCCCGTTCTGCAATATCCGTCATTGCCACCATCTGATTTAAGGCATCCTGCTTTGCAGCTTCATCTATATTTGTATTATTGATAATTTCCAGCAAAGTCTCTTTGTTTTTTAGAACGTACCTGTTCCCGGCCCAGTTTCATTTCTGACGCATAATCCACGCTGCTGCTTGCCATGACGGCTTCGCCCGGGTTCTCAAGGCTCTCTTCAACCACACCGTCTGCCGCTGATACAGCTTCACTACTGTTATCTTCCGTATCGGTAAAAATATCTGCTTCCGCTAAGTCATCCTCTGCCGATATCTCATAAGATAAATCTGCCGTATCCGCAGAAGCCTCCATTGCCACTTTTTCATCTTTGCCATTCTTGTCGGTAAAACTTAAGTAACCAGCCACTGCTATCATCAATGCCAATGCGGTTATAATGAGTTGATTTTTCTTAAATACTTTCTTCATTTACTGTCCTCCAGTCCGCTCATTTTTTTACTATTTTTATTCTATGTGCTTCTACCTGAAATAATGCCAAAACCGCCTCGGAAATATTCTGTTTCACCTTCTGGTTATCACCACCGGATGCCACAATTAAAATTCCCTCCACTTTGGGAAGAAGCCCTTAGAAACAAAGGGTGTATTTCCGGCATCTGCATCCTCATATACCGTACTTTCCTGTAGCTGCTGTTCCTTTGTGCTTCTTACTCCACCAGTGCTGTCACTTTCCTCTAAAGAATTTTCAGAAGTATTTTTTATCCTTTTCCACCACCTGCGTCCCGCTGTCCTGATAAGTAATCATCACCTTTACATCTCCGGCTCCGTCGATTTTTTTCTAAAATATCTTCTAATTTCCGCTCTATTTCATCCTTAGATGCCTCCATGGTATTATTTTCCTTTGAAATATTTTCTTTTTTGCTTCCTCTGCCTGTTTTTTTTTTTTGTATCTGTGGGCAATGCGATAATCAGAATCAATATGCCTGCCAGGACTAAAAATCAGCCAATCTGACCGTTTTAGTTTCTTTTCTTTTATCTTTTGCATAAAATCCTGCATTTTCATCGTCTCACCTCTTCTATCTGAATCTGCGTCTTATCAACCAGATAATTTTCACATACAAATTTTTCTAATTCTGCATACTCCTGACTTGTATGCTCCTTTTTTCTCCTCTGTTTCTTTTTATCTCAATTGCCGGTATTTCAATATCCGAAACATGGACGGAACTGTTTTTTTCAATGTTATCCCCAGACTTTTCCATACCGATTGTAATATGTTCTATTTCATAAACCTCATTTAACGTTACCTTACTGTATGCCACCGCATTAGCCCTTTTGTCTTAACGTATCCTCTACCTGTCCACTGCAGGCTTCTTCATATTGCAAACGATAATCTGCAGTCTCTGCACTGCTTATGGCATTTACATTTTGTACATTTTCAAGTTCCTGAAAGAACTGTGCCTGTTCCATATTCTGTATCAGCGTATCCTCATCAATTAACCTAGAAGCAATGGGGTGCCATTACCGCCAGCAGAATCAGAATCCTAAGAAAGAAATGCACATATTTTTTCATAAGTTTTATTCTGCACCAGATACAGCAGCACATGCCCAATCAGAAAAAGAACCAGAATTCCCTTCATCCAGTTTAAAATTGCATCCATTTTATATTGCTCCCTCTTCCCCTTCTTATTTCTCTTCTTTCCTTCATCCCATAAGGAATCCGGATACCGCAGTAATCATGGCAATCGTCACAAGAAAAAAGAACCAGCGAAGTAAGTAAAATCCTTGTAAGCAGCTGGCAGCCCAGACAAATGCCGTTCATGCTTCCTGCGATCCTCTTATCCGATACCGGTTCGGTTACTGCCGCTGTCACTTTATACATAAGACTCAGCAAAAAACATTTTGCATAGTGGAAACATCACCAGCAAAAGTAAAATCAATACCCCCGCTGTTCCGACACTGTTCTTAATGACCATACCCGCTCCAAGCATCAGTTCACTGACTGCTCCTGTAATGTTTCCCATTCCCGGTATCATTCCAAGTGTCTTTGTAACGGTACTCATTTTCAAGCGGTCAATGGCCGGAACCACCATGGTCTGTACCACATTCAGACCAATGGTTGCTGCAATCGCACATTTTAAGCACCAGCGGATTATTTCTTCCATCAGTTCACACATTCTGCTAAAACGTTCCCCTTCTATCATATAATTCATAAATTCCATCATAATAAAGAGTTTCGTCATTGGCACCAGGCAGGCAAGCATTCCCCACTGAACAATATAAACCACGATAAAAGCAATCTGGTAAAATCCTGCCGCTGTAAAATTTGCCATGGAAAATGCCAGAGACATGCCAAATACTGGAATCAGCATATTCATAAAATCTACAATCTGATTCATTGCCGTTACCACAATATCACTCATCATCTGATAGGACTGCAGCAGCAGGACTGTCATCTCCATATAAATCAGGAAAAAAGCAGACCTCCGATATATAAGTATTATGAAAAATATCAGAGAAATTTTTTTAAGAAATGCACAGCTGATTGCCAGTAAAAGAACGGTTACCAGTATTGCCTTATTATCCTGCAATTCTCCCCACAGAATCCTTCCCACTGCCTGCGTCAGCTTTTGTCCGTCACAGGAAAAGTTTCCGGTTGCCAGCTCTTTAATCAGTTCATAGAAACTAATCTCTTCTGTAGCATCCTGTTCCTTTAAATACTGCTCAATCTCTGATAAATCCAGCTGTTCCATAAAATCATCCGTATAATCCTTATCCGTCCCTGTCCCGCTGTTATCTGATGCTGCCGATACGGAAGATGCCTGTACAAGTCCTCCTGGCATGAGCCAGAACATGAAAAAATATAATGAAACATCCTGCCGTTCTTACAGGCATCTTAAACGCATTTTTTAATGGTTGTTTCTTCATAAAAAAGCCCCTAACGTTTCAATAAATCCCATCAGCACCGGCATACTGATTAAAAGAATCGACAGCTTGGCAAAGATTTCAATTTGTCCGGCAATCGCCTGATACCCGGATTCTCTGCAGATATCTGTTGCAAATTCTGCTACATAAGTAATTCCAATCATTTTTAAAATCATGGCAAGATACCTTCCATCTACAGGAATCAGCTCCACCACACTATTGATGTAAGACAATACAATCTCCAATTTTCCTATCAGAAAGATAAAGATGCAAATACATGCCACAATGCTGATTAAAATGCTGTATTCGCTTTTGTAATTTTTTGATAAAAAAGAGCAAGGAAAACCGCAGTGATTCCCAGTAATCAACCTGAATAATATCCATATTTCTCCTCTACAACGAAAATAGTGACTTCATCGTTTCAAACAAATCATATATGTATGGAACAATCCAGAACAGCACAATCAAAAGTCCTGCCAGACTGGTTAAAAATGCATGTTCTTCCGCCCACTGTGCTTTTTAGCACCTGGCTGATTACCGTCACCAAAATACCGACTGCCGCAATTTTAAATATCAGGTTTACGCTCATCTTCTCCTCCATTAAACCAGAATCAGCACCAGAAATATTCCTGCGGTAGCACACAGGTACATGCTGACTTTTATCCTATCTCGCATCTCTGTCTGTTCCCTTTGAATCAAAATATTGATTCTCTCTATCAGTAGCTCTGCCTCTTTTTTCAAATATTCCTCCGCTTCCCTGTTCCAAAAGCCTTCCGCACTCCAAAAACAGCTGTCCTTCCTCTTTCGTAAATATTTCCCGGTTCTCCCATGACTTCCATGCCTCCTTCCAGCAGCTTTCCGGGCTGCAATTTTCATACTGCATCAGTTCCTTATGAACCTGCATAAAAAGGACTGAAAGACTTCCGGTGCATGATGTCCCAATTCTGCAATAATATCCGGCAGCGGCTTCTTTAAGCTTTGCATATCTCCCCTGTATTTTTGAGCATACATTCCCGCCAGTCTAAAAGCCCTTCATAATGACGCTTTATCTGCCGCATTCTGTCATACCCAATTCCAACTGTTCCAAAAAGTATCAGCACTGCTCCTATCAATCGGACCATATTTTTTTCCCATGTCCCATCATAAATCATAAAATGTCTTCTTCCCTCATCATCCTTTTTTAAGATGACATACCGCTCAAAAATCTTTTGTTCCACCCATTTTCTAAGCTGTTCCTTTTGTTGTAATTCCAACATATCTGCTGCATGGATGGTTCCAAGAATACTGCAGCCACAATGCATTACTTCATCCACTGCCTGAAAATCTTCCATGGAACCAAGTTCATCCACTGCAATTACATCCGGCGACATGGAACGAAGAAGCATCCTCATTCCAACCGCCTTTTTACACCGGTCTATCACATCTGTCCGTATGCCAAGATTATTCTGCGGAATTCCACGGCAGCAGGCTGCTATCTCAGAGCGCTCATCTACCACCCCTACCTTAAAATGTATTCTGCTTGTCTCATCTCCGGAAATCAGGCGAATACAGTCCCGGAGCAGGGTAGTCTTTCCAATCCCAACAGAAGATACGAAAAGCGTATTCCTCACGCTCTGTTCCGTTCTGATAAAGGGCAGAATATCCTTTGCACATCCAATCTTCTGATGTGCAATTCTTATGTTCAATGATCCGACATAAGCAAGCTGCTCCACCTTTTTCTCCCTCCATCCGGATCGTCCGGTTACTCCTACCCGGTGTCCACCTTCCAAGGTCAGGAATCCACTCTTTAACTCTTCTTCATAGGCATAAATGGAATACCTGCTTAAAAAGTCAGCATCGCAGAAATATCACTTTCCTTTATGTAATAACTTCCTTCCGCCTCCACACTTAATCTGCCACTTAGTTTATCTAAAAAATATTCCTTTCTCCCATCCCAGAGAATCATCGGCTGGTTTATACGGATGCGTATTTCCTCTGTCTCCTTTAATTTATCTTTATTTGCAAGCAGCATTTTCCGAAGCTCTGCTGGGAAAATCTGAAATACCTGTTCTAACATTGTTTCCGGATTCACTCCTTTCTTTCGGTCTATCCAATATATTCTTTCTAGTATTCATTAACCCGGCGGCATGGTTCCTCAAAAAGGAATGCCACATAAAAGTTGTAAAGCGGCACTAAAAATTTTAATTAAGATATTGTTTTCCCGGCAACCGGCGCAAATTCACATCCATGTTCAGGTTGCGCCTCGCTGTCACATCCATGTGCCAGCGTTGCCTGGTGCCCACTGAAATTCCAAGTGCCGCTAACAGCTTTCATCAGGCATCCATCCTTTGAGTAACCATGCCGCCTTTTACTAAAGCTTAGAAAAACATTATTCATATCTTCCAGACTTCTACTCGCGTAACTACGAGAAACACGCGTAAAAAAAATGTGCCTTGGCACATTCTCGCGCTGCGGCGGTCGCTTGCGACATCTACCTTATACGCCGCAGTGCGCATCCTCGCGGAGGCATTTTTTTTTACTTTTACAGGAAAGTAATTTCCTGTAAAGTAAAAATCGCAAGGATTTCTCCTCACGACTAATATATGACTTGTCTTATAAAATATGCTCTAAAATTTGTTTCCCGCCTACAAAACCTGCCACCGGCAGTTTCTTCAAATGCTTGGCAACCCATAAGCTTGGCAATAGAACAGAGAATATGCCTTGGCACATTCTCGCGCCTGCGGCGGTCGCTTGCGACATCTACCTTATACGCCGCAGTGTGCATCCTCGCGGAGCAGCTTTTACTTTACAGGAAAGCAATTTCCTGTAAAGTAAAAAAGCTGCCACAAATGTGACAGCTTTCTATCTTATTAGTTGTACTTACGTTTTCTTGCAGCTTCCGATTTTTTTTACGTTTAACACTTGGTTTCTCGTAATGCTCTCTTTACGGATTTCCTGCTGGATACCAGCTTTCGCACAGTTTCTTTTGAATCTGCGTAAAGCACTGTCCAGGCTCTCGTTATCTTTAACAATTACGTTTGACATCGTCTCACACCTAACCTCCCTCCAGTTGTGTATTGTGCATAATCAACTGTTTGGGTAATTTTATTGCACTACCAAAGATTATAGCATAATTTTCCCGTACGTCAACCGTTTTTTGCTGTTTTTCCAATTTTCCGGAAAATATTTTTTTATTCAGTATATTTTATGCTAACTGCTGTGCAAGAACAGTCTTTGCTTCTGTCAAAGCATCTTTGATGCCAGCCGGATTCTTACCACCGGCCTGAGCCATATTGGGACGGCCACCGCCGCCTCCGCCAACCTTCGCAGCAATTCCCTTGATGAGGTTACCGGCATGTGCACCCTTGCCCATTGCTTCCTCAGTTGCCATTGCAACAAGATTTACTTTTGCCATCACAATCAGAAGCTAATACGATAACACCTTCGCCAAGCTTCTCTTTGAGCTGGTCTCCTAAGTCTCTTAAACCATTCATATCTACACCGGAAACGCTGGTTGCTAAAAGTTTCACACCAGCTACTTCCTCCACCTGATTCATAACATCACCTAATGCATCCTTTGCCGCTTTGCTCTTTAAGGATTCATTTTCAGACTGTAATGCTTTTACTTCGCCTAATACATGATTTACGCGCTCAACAAGATTTGCAGGTGTCGCTTTTTAATAATTTTGCAGCCTCTTTTAAGGTTTCTTCTAACTGGTCATAATATTCAAATACACCTTTGGATGTCAGGGCTTCAATTCTTCTGACTCCAGCCTGGATTCCAGCCTCAGACATAATCTTAAATGCCTGGACTGCACTTGTATTGCTTACATGGGTACCACCGCAAAGCTCGGTAGAAAAAATCTCCCATTTTTTACAACACGGACGTTATCACCGTATTTCTCACCAAATAATGCCATTGCACCGGTCTTCTTTGCATCCTCTAAAGACATTACTTCTGTTATAACAGGAAGTGCTTCTGCAATTTTCTGGTTTACAATGTCTTCCACTTTGGTAATCTCATCTGCTGTCATTGCTGAGAAATGTGTAAAGTCAAATCTTAATCTGTGCTCGTCTACATAAGAACCGGACTGCTGTACATGGGTACCAGAAGTACTTCTCTTAAGGCTTCCTGAAGAAGATGTGTTGCACTGTGGTTCTTTCCGATGGCAAGTCTTCTGTCTACATCAATGGAAAGTTCTACTTCATCACCGGTCTTAATCATTCCCTTGGTAACTTTTACCAATATGTCCGACTTTGCCGCCAAGCATCTTTTACGGTATCTTCTACTTCAAAGACAAAGCTTCCGTCCTTGCTGCTGATAACACCGGTATCTGCTACCTGTCCACCCATTGTTGCATAGAATGGAGTCTTCTCTACGAAAATAGTTCCAATCTCACCATCGGATAAAGCTTCTGTGATTTCAGTCTCGGTAGTCATTACTGTAATCTTGGAAGTATAAGTATTGTTCTCATATCCGACAAATTCAGTTGTAATACTTGGGTCGATGGATTCATATACGGTAACATCTGCACCCATGTAGTTGGTTACTTTTCTTGCTTTTCTTGCTTTCTCTCTCTGCTCTTCCATTGCAGCCTTAAATCCGGCTTTCATCAATGGTAAATCCTTTTTTCTTCTAAGATTTCCTGGGTCAGGTCAAGAGGGAATCCGTACGTATCATAAAGCTTGAAAGCATCCGCTCCGGATAATTCTTTCTTTCCTTCTTTTTCCAGCTTGTCCTGCATCTCTGCTAAGATAGCAAGTCCCCTGATCAATTGTTTTATTGAATTTTTTCTTCTTCCTGGGATAATACCTTGAAGATGAAATCTTTCTTCTCCTCGAGTTCCGGATAACCATCCTTGCTCTCACGAATAACAGTATCACTGAGTTTTGCCAGAAACAGTCCATCAATTCCAAGTAATCTGCCATGTCTTGCAGCACGACGAATCAGTCTTCTTAAAACATAACCTCTTCCTTCGTTACTTGGCATAATTCCGTCGGATACCATAAAGGTTACAGAGCGGATATGGTCTGTAATCAGACGGATAGAAACGTCATCTAATGCATCCTGCTGATAAGTCTTTCCTGATAATTCACAAATCTTATCACGGATTGCTTTCATAGTATCAATATCAAATACGGAGTCTACATCCTGCATAACAACTGCCAGACGCTCTAATCCCATTCCGGTATCAATATTTTTTTCTGGGAAAGCTCGGTATAACCACCTTTGCCATCTCCTTCAAACTGTGTAAATACGTTGTTCCATACTTCCATGAAACGGTCACACTCACATCCTACTTTTACAGTCAGGACTTCCACAGCCATATTTTTCTCCACGGTCATAATAGATTTCAGAACATGGTCCGCAAGGTCCTGCACCATGCTCCCAGAAGTTATCACATTCTCCGGTTTCCGGGTCACGATAGAATCTGGTAATTTTCTCTACCGGAACACCGACTTCTTTAGTCCAGATTTCAAATGCTTCTTCGTCTTCTCCATAAATAGATGGATACAGACGCTCCGGGTCAAGCTCTAACACTTTTTTGTTAAGAATTCCCATGACCATGCAATTGCTTCATGTTTGAAATAATCACCGAAGGAGAAGTTGTCCAAGCATCTCAAAAAAGGTGAGATGTCTTGCTGTCTTACCTACATTTTCAATATCGCCGGTACGAATACATTTCTGGCAGGTACATACTCTTGTTCTCGGCGGAATCTCCTGACCCGTAAAATATGGCTTTAACGGAGCCATACCAGAGTTGATAAGCAGAAGGCTGTTATCATTATGCGGAACCAGAGAGAAACTCTTCATTGCCAGATGTCCCTTGCTCTCAAAGAATTCAAGATACATTCTTCTTAAGTCATTTACTCCGTATTTCTTCACAATAATTCCTCCAAAAAACTATTTTTTCTTCCTTTTTATCTTCATGTAATGCCAGTTCCTTTTGCATCTTTCCGTTTCCGCAGTGCAATACCTGTAAACACACCGAAAACTGCAATTGCAACCAGAATCACAAAAATAACTACATACTGTAAAAACTGCCTCCAAATGCGAGAAAATTATCCATACATTCTTCCTCCTGTTTTTAACTACGGGAACCACTTTCTTTTACCGATTTCCCGTGTAACGAAATAGTTTCCTTCCCCTAAGCAGGAAACGTATTAAGTATAGACCAATTAATGGCATAATTCAAGAATTTCATTTGAGATTGTCCATATCAAATACCTGATTTTCTTTTTCGATATCCATGATTCGGTCCGTATACAAATGATTATCACATTTTTGCTTGTATTTTTTTCAATGGCAGAATAATCCTGCCACATATGCATCGGGAATACATAATCAGCTTCCACATTTTTCATGAAATAAGCCAAACCAAGGTCAGTATACTCACCAAGTCTCGGGTCTAAAACCACAAATGCCACATTGATATGCTCACCTTCTAACTTGCGTATCTGGTGTCTGTAGTCCCGCTCCATCTTGCCATTAATCAGCTCTCCCACATGCTCCATCTTCCAGTTATGAAGGTCTCCTGCATGATAAATGGTCTTGCCACAGGTCTTTACCAGAAACGCCACACCGGCATCCGTGGAACGAAGGGTTTTTTACCTTCACTTTTCCGATTTCATATTTCTTATCCGGAATGACATATTCGATACATTTCTTTGCCCGCTCCGGAATACCGTGTTTTTTCATAAAATTCGGACTCATTTTTGTATCTTTTGACAAAATAAAATGAATGTCTTCATAATCCTCTGCCAGTTTTAAAATATTCATATCAAAGTGGTCCTGATGCTTATGGCTTGCAAAGAAATAAATGGATTTGTCTTTGTCAAATACCGGAAGCACTCCGGTAAAAAGTATAACCGGTTACACGGTTTCCTTCAAAATAATCAAATATCAAAACCACATCTTCCATTTCCACCACAAAACAGCTATGATGTACAAATATTACTTTCATATCGTTCCTCTCATTTCATTCTGCCAATAATTTCATTTGCTTTCCGGTATATTTCTTCCGGTTCAAATCCAATCTGAAATGTGTTATCTTCATAAAGAATTTGTCCATTTACCATAGTAAGCTTTACATTCTGTTTGCTTCCGCCGCTGTATACAATATTCCTGACGAGATTATTTTCCGGCTGCATATTCGGCTGTTTTTAAATCAAGCATGATTAAATCTGCTTTCTTTCCCTCTGCCAGACTATCGCATTCATTTAATCCCATGGCAGCAGCTCCTCCTGTCGTTGCCATATAAAGTACTTCTTCCGCACCAACACAGGCTGCATCCTTTTCTCTGACCTTTGCCAGACCGGTAGTTAAAAACATTTCCCGGAACATATCAAGGCAGTTATTACTTGCCGGACCATCTGTTCCGATAGCAAGATTAATTCCCTCTTTTATAAAGCGGTCAATCGGTGCGATTCCGCTTGCCAGCTTCAGATTCGATGCAGGATTCGTTACTGCCGTAAGATTTCTCTTTCGAAAAATTTCAAAATCCTCATCTTCAAAATATACACAATGATAACCACCGCCGCCATATTGAAACATTCCAAGCTCTTCCATCAGCCGGGTCGGTGTCATTCCATATCGCTCCTTACACTGTTCCTTCTACTTCAAGTGCAGTCTCGGAATTATGAAAATATACCGGTGCATGCAGCTTTTCGGATAATGCTGCCACCTGTTTTAAATGCTCTTTTGAGGTGGTATATTCCGCATGAAATCCCGGCATATAACCGGTTAAGTCACTCATTTCATTGACTTTATGATAAATTTCTTCCATCTCTTCAATGGAGCTTGTAAAATCATTGAAGCTGCTGACCTGCATGGTCCGGAATCCACAGTCTATGGAAGCCTTTGCAATTGTCTCCGGAAAGAAATACATATCAAAATTTGAAGTGATGCCACTGGTCAGATATTCCATGATGCCTAGTATGCTGAGCCAGTATATATCATCTGCCGTAAGCAGTGCCTCTTTCGGAAATACCTGCTTTGTCAGCCAGTCCTGTAATGGCAGGTCATCCGCATAGGAACGTAAAAAATGTCATAGCCGTATGGGTATGGGCATTTTTAAATCCCGGCAGCAGCAGGTTTTTCTCTGCGTCAATTTCCCTGTCCCAAAGAATCATTCCTGCCGGCTCTTTTTCAAAAACACGTTCCGTATCAAAGGCCATCCCCGATATAGATAATCTCATTCTTCTTTACCCACAATTCCCCGGTTATCACCTGAAAAGAATGTCCCTCTGACAGCACTAAGATTCTGGCATTGTAAAAACGTATATTCATACGCAATCCCCTCCTTATCTTCTACCTTCTCCTGATAGATATCTGCCTCTTATATTTAATTTCTATAGCTGCTTCCCGCTATACCATTTTCTTACAGAAATGTTTTCATACCGGTAATAGAATCAGTCACCAGCTTTTTAAACAATGGTGCAACACGATCTGCTGTCTCCTGAACGTCACGGTGTGTCAGTGAAAATGGTGAAATTCCTGCCGCGAGATTTGAAATACAGGAAATACCGCAGATTTTCATCCCCATATGATTTGCTGCAATGGCTTCACAGGCTGTACTCATGCCTACCGCATCTGCCCCCAGTACGCGGCACACGGAAATTTCCTGTGGTGTCTCAAAATTCGGTCCTGATAACTGCAGATAGGTGCCTTCCCGAAGCGGAATATCTGCTTCAATGGCAGCTTTTCGGATTATTTTCTGCAAATCCTCATCATAGATATGGCTCATATCCGGGAACCGTTCCCCAGTTCATCGATATTTGCCCCGATTAAAGGAGATGGTACAAAGCAGCCAATCTGCCCGGTAATCATCATCAGATCTCCGGCTTTCATTCCCTGCTGTATTCCCCCTGCAGCATTGGTAAGGAAAAGCACCTTTGCGCCCATCATTTTCATTAATCTTGTTGGCAGCACAACATCCTGCATGGAATAACCTTCGTAATAATGCACACGTCCCTGCATACATACTACCGGCACATCCCCTACATAACCGAATACGAAGCGCCCCTTATGTCCCGGTACCGTTGATACCGGAAACCCTTCAATATCGTGATAATCAAGCACTGCTTCCACCTTCATATTCGTGTCAGCATAAATCTCCTAATCCGGAGCCTAAAATCAATGCTGCCTGTGGTTTAAAAATCAATCTTATCTTCAAAACACGCATAACATTTTAAAAAAGCTTTTCATATACTTCGTTCATGCTCTTCACTCCTTTTAACAATTATACCTTCCTATGTATTAAAAATCAAATAAAGAAAGCTGGTTTGATTCCGGCAAGTCCCCAAATAATCCAAGGTCTCCCATCAGATCAATTACGGTCTTACTAACTTTGGTCCGCTGTCTGAAATCATCCTTGAAAGGAACGGACCATCCTTTGCAGCCTCTACCACTGCCTCTGCCGCCTTCTCGCCAAGACCATCTATCGTACTTAAGGCAGGCATCAGTTTGCCATCAATAATCTGGAAACGGGATGCCTGGGCTTTATATAAATCAATGGTCCAGAACTCATAGCCTCTTGCATACATTTCCTGCACAATACGCATATCCTTATAGGTATCCTGCTCCTTCTTCGATAGTGAATCCTTTCGTTTTCTCATAATCACGCATGAAGTAATTCAGCTTATCCTTTCCCTGACACATAAGCTCATAACTGAATCCGGTTGCACGGATGGAAAAAGTATGCTGCATAATATGCCAGCGGATAAAATACCTTACAGTAAGCAATACGCCATGCCATCATAACGTATGCCGCCGCATGGGCTTTTGGGGAACATATACTTAATCTTCTTACAGGACCAGATATACCAGTCCGGTACGCCGTGGGCAGTCATTTCTTCCTCCCACTCCGGTTTTAAGCCCTTTCCTTTACGGACAGACTCCATAATGGTAAAGGATTCCTCACTGTCAAGTCCCCATACTGATAAGATAAATCATGATATCATCACGGGTACAGATTGCCGTAGAAATGGTTGCTTTTCCCTCTTCAATCAATGTCTGGGCATTTCCCTAACCATACATCCGTACCGTGTGACAGACCTGCAATTCGAATCAGATGGGAAAAGGACTGCGGAGCAATACGTAACTGAACGAAG
>VOFJ01002876.1_pt1 | contig 32198 bp, 46 predicted proteins | sample 5384081 | NCBI WGS metagenome assembly VOFJ01 (sample SAMN12384729, study PRJNA508395) | human gut metagenome | isolation source: healthy gut I | host: Homo sapiens | reverse complement strand
GAGCGCCTCAGCCTTTCGGCTGGCGACTTGATTATTTTATCACAGAGGTGATTTTTTTGTCAAGCTCTTTTTTTTTCAAAGCTGTCGAACTTTCTGAACTTGGAGCGTCCCGAAACCTCTCAAATCTCTTTGGTGTTTCTTGACGTCTATTGGTTCTTTTCTTCGGCTTCTTGCTGAGGCTTCGGAAGTCATTCTTTTGTCTCAGTGCTTGGCGCTCAAGTATAATACCATACCCCCGGCCTCTTGTCAACACTTTTTTGCTTTTTCAAGTTTTTTCAAAAAACTTCAAGTCAATTCTGTTGCGGGCAGAAAACTGAACCTCTCCGAGACGGCCAAGGCCGTCTCGGCTCCCCTTTGCAATGGGAGCTTGCAGTTTTGAGCGGGTGTTATATTATATAATTACATTATAAGGCAGAGGAGGCCCCTGACCATGATCCTGACGGTCAACATCGGCAACACACATCACCATCGCCGGCTACGAGCACGACGCGCTGCAATTCAGCGGGCGGCTCCACTCCGACACAGCAGCGACCATTGATGAATACGCCATGAATCTGCTGAATCTGCTTTCCTTATATCGCGTCGAGCCGGAGCGGATCGAGGGCGGCATTCTGGGTAGTGTGGTGCCCGCGCTGACAGGCCGGGTGCTGGCGGCGCTGCGAATGCTCTCTTCTGCCCGCATCCTGACCGTCGGGCCGGGACTCAAGAGCGGCATCCGCCTTCGGCTCGACAATCCCGCCCAGCTGGGTGCCGAACTGCTCTGCGGCGCGGTGGCGGCGCTGGCCGAGGGACCCGGCCCGCTGGCTGTCATTTCCGCCGACACTGCCATCTCCATCATGGGCGTCAACGCCAAGCAGGAGCTGGTGGGCGGCGTCATTATGCCCGGCCCGCAGCTTTCACAGGCGGCGCTGGTACAGAAAACCGCCCAGCTGCCCCAGATCGACCTTTCCGCACCGGCGGCCCCCTCCATTCTGGGCAAGAACACCGCCGCCTGTTTGCAGAACGGTTTTGTGCTGGGCACCGCCGGGCTGCTGGACGGCCTGGCCGACCGCTTCCGCGCCGAGCTCGGCCCCGAGGCGAAATTCTATGCTACCGGCAGTCTGCCCCGCTCCATCCGCGAGGCATGCCGCACCAACATTCTCTACCGCGAAACGCTCATTACAGATGGCTTGTACCGCATCTGGCTGAAGAATAAAAAGGGGGTAACGAATCCTCCCGGAAGCATGGGAAACGGTAGTCCTCTTGTTAGACATTCCTATGGGCCTAGGAAACCGCGGGCTAAGCAACAGCCCACCGGGCTGATTGCTTACGGCACTTCGTGCCGCCGCCCTGTTCGAATCCTCCCGGAAGCAAAAAATCCCAGTACACATTTGTGTACTGGGATTTTTATGCGACCGGGAGGATTCGAACCTCTGGCCTTCCGGGTCGGAGCCGAACGCTCTATCCAGCTGAGCTACGATCGCACATGCCTGAACGAATTCAGTATAAGGTAGTATAGCACAGCTGCCCAAAAAAATGCAAATAGAAATCTTCACCCCATTTTTTCATTCGTTCTGCCGCTCTGCAAAATTTCACCCGTCTTTTGGCGGTTCCCATCTTGCAAAAAGCGCCGTCGGGCTTTATAATAGAGGCTGTGCCCCGGTGTGCGCGGGTACGGTTAGGATGTATAGGATAAAGGAAAAAAGTATGAGTTCTCAAACGAATACGCTGACGGAAGGCCCTCTGGCCAAGCAGATCTTTCTGGTCAGTCTGCCGCTGGCGCTTTCCAACCTGCTGCAGGTGCTGTTCAATATGTCGGACGTGGCGGTGGTGGGGCGCTTTGCCGGGTCTACGGCGCTGGGCGCTGTGGGCTCCACCAGCACGCTGGTGACCCTGTTCACCGGCTTTCTCATCGGTCTGAGCAACGGCATCAACGTGCTGGTGGCGCGTTTTTACGGCGCGCGCCACCCCAAGGACGTGGAAAAGACCGTCCACTCGGCGGCCATCATCAGCGCTGTTGCCGGTGTGGCGTTGCTGCTCATCGGTCTGCTGGGCTCCCCCCCGCCATGCTGCGGCTGCTGAACACCAAGGAGGATCTGCTGCCCGGCGCGATTTTGTATCTGCGGGTGTATTTTCTGGGTATGCCGGCGCTGGCGCTGTACAACTTCGGCAACGCGGTGTTCAGCTCCATCGGCGACACCAAAAAGCCGCTGCTCTACCTTTCTATTGCCGGTGCCCTGAACATTGCGCTGAACCTGTTCTTTGTCATCGTGTGCGATCTGAGCGTGGTGGGCGTGGCGCTGGCCAGCGCCATCAGCCAGTGCGTTTCGGCATTTCTGATCCTGCGGGCGCTGACCCGGGTGCAGGACTGCTACGCGCTGGACCTACATAAATTACAGCTGGACCCGGTGCAAGCCAAGAGCATCCTTGCACTGGGCGTACCCGCCGGGCTGCAGAACGCCATTTTTGCCATTGCCAACCTGTTCATTCAGGCGGGCGTCAACTCCTTTGACTCTCTGATGGTCAAGGGCAACAGCGCCGCCGCCAACGCGGATGGGCTGATCTACGACTGCATGGCGGCCTTCTACATGGCCTGCGCCAGCTTTATGAGCCAGAACTACGGCGCGGGACGGCCTGACCGGGTGAAGAAGAGCTACTTCATCAGTCTGGGCTACTCATTCGGCGTGGGGCTTGTACTGGGCGCGGCGCTGTTCTTCTGCGGGCCGGCCTTCCTTGCGCTGTTCACCACCGAAGCGGCGGTCATTGATGCCGGCATGAAGCGTGTAGCCGTGATGGCCTTTGCCTACGGCATCTCGGCCTTTATGGACTGCACCATCGCCGCCTCCCGCGGGCTGGGCAAGACGGTGGTGCCCACCGTCATCGTGGTGCTGGGCTCGTGCGTATTCCGGGTGATCTGGGTGTACACCATCTTTGCCCACTTCCACACCATCCCGGCGCTGTACCTGCTGTACCCGTGCAGCTGGATCCTGACTGCCTTCGCAGAGATCCTCTACTTCGTCCACTGCTACAAGGACGCCATGAAGATCATCAGGGTGTCCGTCCCCGCTTCGCTGTAACATTTCAGAGATCAACAAAAGGCAGATGCCGTATCGCGCGGCATCTGCCTTTTTGCTTTTCTGTTACACTTTGATCTCTCCCGCCAGCACCCGCTTATAGTCCTCGTAGTTGCGGGCCAGCAGGGCGGGCGTATCCAGCCCATAGGGGCACTTTGGCCTTGCACTGGTTGCAGTGCAGACAGTTCTCGATCTTCTTCATTTTGGCCTTGTCCCTCCGGGCTCAGGTGGGCCGCAGCGGGCGACCGGCGCAGGAGAAGGCTCATGCGGGCGCAGTTGTTGATCTCGATGCCCACCGGGCAGGGCATACAGTAGCCGCAGCCCCGGCAGAACTCGCCGCGCAGCTCGGCGCGGTCCTTCTCGATGACGGCCCGCAGTTCCTCGTTCATCCGGGGCGGGTCGTCGATATAGGAGAGGAACTCGTCCAGCTCCGTTTCCCGCTGCACGCCCCAGATGGGCAGGACGTTGTCGTACTGGGCCTCAAAGGCGTAGGCGGCGGCGCTGTTGGTGATGAGACCGCCGGACAGGCCCTTCATTGCGATGAAGCCGACGTTCTTTGCTCGGCACAGCTCCACCAGCTCCAATTCCTGCTCGCCGGAAATGTAGCTGAACGGGAACTGCAGCGTCTCGTACAGGCCGCTCTCGATGGCCTCCTTCGCCACGGTCAGGCGGTGATTGGTCAGGCCGATGTGGCGGATCATTCCCTTTTCCTTTGGCCTCCAGCGCGGCTTCATACAGGCCGCTGCCGTCACCGGGCTTCGGGCAGAAGGCCGGGTTGTGGAACTGATACAGGTCGATGTAATCGGTGCGCAGGTTCCGGAGGGAGGTGTGCAGGTCCTCCCAGAAATCCTCTGCGTTCTGGGCGGCGGTCTTGGTAGCAATATAGACCTCGCTGCGGATGCCCTCGAAGGCCTCGCCCAGCTTCACCTCGCTGTCGGTGTAGGCGCGGGCGGTGTCGAAGAAGCGGATGCCGGCCTTGTAGGCCTTGCGGGCCAGATGCACCGCGTCTTCCTGTGAGATGCGCTGGATGGGCAGCGCACCGAAACCGTTTTTTGTTCACGGTGATGCCGGTGGTGCCAAGAGTGACCATGTCCTTCATAAGAAACCTCCTGTTTCCGAATGACTCTCTTCTGCTATTATAAAGCAAAATGGGCGCACGGACAATAGCCGCACGCCCCGGAAAACGGAAGTTTTCGGTTTCTTAGTAAACGATTGCATCCTCTGCGGTGAAGCCGCCGAGGGAGTTCTCCTTGACCTGAATGCAGATGTAGGTGATGCCGGTATCCGCGGCTGCGGAGAACTGGCGCTTTGCAGTCGGAGCGACCTTCAGCCAGTCACCAGCCGCCAGAGCGACTTCCTCGCCGTCGATGACGGCCTTCCCTGCACCGGCCACGATACCGTAGATTTCCTCATTCTTCTGGTGGGCATGCACAAAAGGAACCCCTGCGCCGGCGGGGGAGCTGGTTGATGCTGACCTCTGCGCCGGTCAGAGCCAGTTTGTCATGGAGCTCCACACGAGTCTCATTGCCGATATTCGTCTTTGTGTAGTTTTTCATGGTTTGTTCCTCCGGAATTGGTTTGCATTCATTTGTAAGCGGTTTGCTTGCCTTTAGTTTACGAGCAGACGCACACAAAAACAAGTACGCACCTTTTTTGTAACTGTACATGCAATATCGAATGTGTTATACTATCGTTGGAGGTAGACAACCATGAAGACGAAAGACGAACTCCCCGCCTGCCCGGTGGCAACAGCGGTTTCCTTGATCGGCGGGAAATGGAAGCTTCTGATCCTGCGCAATCTGAAGACCCGTCCATGGCGGTTCAACGAGCTGCAGCGAGATCTGGACGGCATTTCCCAGAAAGTACTGACCGACAGCCTACGCCAGATGATCGACGACGGCCTTGTCTACCGGCACGACTATCAGGAGATGCCCCCACGGGTCGAATATGGGCTGACGGATCTGGGCCGGAAGATGCTGCCCATCATCGACGCCCCTCGCAGCCTTCGGCACCTACTACAAATCCATCGTCGAATAAGTTCCCACAAAAAACAGGACCTCCCGTCAAAACCACCGGGAGATCCTGTTTTTTTTTATTCGTAATCGTGATTCAGGAACATGGCCTTGATGACAACGACTTCGTCATACTCGTCCTGATCGACCTGAACATCAGCGTTCAGCTCTTTCAGGCGGTTCTTAACGGCGTCCAGCGCCTCCGGCACGGTGACGGCGCGGCCCTCTTCAATGGCGTCCATCATCCGCTTGAGCACCACCGGGTGTGCGTAATAGCTGGGCACCGGGAAAGCCCCATTGGGGTAGGTCTTGACGTAATCCGCCGCAGCCTGTTCCGCTTTTTCGGCGCGCTTCATGATGGAGTTGTGGTTGTTGCGGGCTGTGGGCAGCATGTTGTAGCTGGAGAAGAGGAAGATGGCCGCAAAGCCGAACAGCGCAAAGTAGATGCCGTAGTTGCCCACATGGTTGGTGATGGCGTACAGGCCGTAAGCCGCCGCCACGATGCCAAAAATGAAGATGGCCAGCGCGACGTAGCGGTACACCGGCTTGCTCTTGAGCTGGGCACGCTTGCGGCGCTCGGCCGCGCTCAGCTCGTCCGAGACGGCGGGCTTTGCCTCCAAGAACTCCTTCGCCCTGCGCAGCACGGTCAGGCTGTGTTCGGCGTCCTTGGTCAGCTCCGGCAGCTTGCGGGCGGCCTTTTTCTGCGGCCTGTTTTGCCACGGCCTGTTCGCCCGCCGCGCTCAGCAGCTTGATCTGCGGCTGCTCCTTGGCGAGGACATCCAGCAGGGCGTCCACGTCCCGCTCATCCTTGAAGTTGCACTGCTTCTGCTTGCCGCCGTCGTACTCCACCACGAGGTAAGCCATCGAGGCGAACATCCCCTTGCCGGAGAAACCGCCCTCACTCATCGCGACGCGCTTGAACACCCGGCTGATGCTGCCATAGGGCAGATAATACCGGCGGTCGATGTAAAGCTGTTGAGGTAGAGGGCCTTTTTGCCCACGCCGCAGGGGCCGATCTTTTTGCAGGCTTTCTTATCGGCTTCCAGCTCGTCGGCGTTGAGCTTCGCCAGACCCAGTTGTGCAGGTTTGAACAGCATAGTGTATCCCTCTTTTGTTTTGTTTGATCCCATTGTCCCACTGTATCCAAGAAAATTGCAAGAGCCTTTTTCCAAACCTTTGCCAAAAGAAAACCGGCCGCTGGGATGGGCAGCGGCCGGTTTGAAGTTACAGGGGTTATGCCGCCATGAATGGGTTATGCGGCTTTCTTCGCAGTGGTCTTCTTCGTAGCATGGAGGAAGATGGCCAGCATTGCGATGGCAAAGATGATACCGATGGGGTATGCCAGTGCGGTGTTGTAAATGGTGGCACCTTCTGCCGTCTTGCTGTTGAGCAGACCGCCCAAGCACTCAGGAGCCAGCACGAAGTAGGTGCAGGACACAGCGCTCATGAAGGTAGCGGGGACAGCGGTGATCCAGTAGTTCTTCTTATCATAGAAGAGGTACATGGAAGCGGCCCACAGAACGATCATGGCGAGGGTCTGGTTCGTCCAGCTGAAGTAACGCCAGATGACAGTGTAGTTGATGAAGCCCAGTGCATTGCCGATGCCCAGGAAAGCGCCAATGCCCAGAACGGGGATGCAGAGCTTCAGGCGGTTTGCGTAGCTGTCCTGGTCGATCTTGAACCAGTCGGCCAGAGGTCAGACGTGCGGAACGGAATGCGGTATCACCAGAGGTGATGGGGCAGATGACAACGCCGATCATTGCCAGTGCAATGCCGACATTACCCATGGTCTTGAGGCAGACGTCATAGATGGCGGCGGACTGACCGGCGCTCAGAGCCTCGGCCAGACCGGTCATCTTACCGTCGGTGATGGTGTACAGAGCGCAGCCTGCTGCAGCCCAGATCAGAGCAATGATACCCTCGCAGACCATTGCGCCGTAGAAGACGAAGTGGCCCTGCTTCTCACTCTTCATGCAGCGAGCCATCAGAGGCGACTGGGTGGAGTGGAAGCCGGAGATAGCGCCGCAGGCAACGGTGATGAACATGAAGCTCCAGATAGGAGCGTTGGACGGGGTGCATATTGCTGAAGTTTGCCCAGATCTCGGGGATGGTGTACGCAGGGTTGGTGAAGATGCCAAAAATAACGCCGACGGCCATGATGATCAGGCAGATACCGAACACGGGGTAGATCTTGCCCGATGATGGCATCAATGGAGATAAAGGTTGCGATGAAGTAGTACACCAGAATGATGATCAGCCAGAACAGGGTGGTGGTCAGCACGCCGGACATACCGCCGTTCTTGCACAGGGTAACGATCAGGCCTGCGGGGCCGACTGCGAACACGGTACCGACCATGATCAGCAGCACCACAGAGAACACACGCATGATGTTCTGCATCACGGGGCCCAGATAGCGGCCGGTGACCTCGGCGATGGAAGCGCCCTCATTGCGCTCGCTCATCATGCCGGAGAAGTAGTCATGTACGCCGCCGGCAAAGATAGTGCCGAAGGTGATCCACAGGAACACCACGGGACCCCACAGAGCACCGCTCAAAGCGCCGAAGATGGGGCCCAGACCTGCAATGTTCAGCAGCTGGACGAGGAACAGCTTCCACTGGGGCATCACAACGTAGTCAACGCCATCGTTGATGCGCACAGCAGGAGTTTCGCGGTCGTCCGGTCCGAACGTGTTGTCCCACGATCTTACCATAGACAAAGTAGCCGATGATAAGGAGCGCCAGACACAGTAAGAAACTAATCATACCAGAAACCTCCTTTTGAATTTCAGCCGCCGACAGCTTATGCCATACTGCGGCTATGACCGATCTCTGGCTTCATGTTAACACCTTTTTCATAATTGTGTTAATATTTTTCAGGTATGGTTCCTATATCAAAAAGTATATGGCAAGATGCTTCCCGCGGAATACCTGCAAAGAATTTTTTATCGCATTTACGGTAAATTTTCTTAATTCCCCGGCAAAGACCTTTTCCCGGAACCGGTCAAAGCCGCTGCTGCCAATCTTTCCAGTCTGTTTTTGTGCAAGTTGCTCAATCGTTTTCGATTTTTCTCCGCAAATCGTGATTTCTTTGCCTGAAGCGCCGCAAAATACAAAGCACCCTCCGCCGAGCCGTTTCAGCGGAGGGTGCCTTATTATTCAGCAGATCATTTGTATATATCTTTGTATATATCGTGTCATGCCTTCTGGGCTGCCTTCTTTGTTGCGTGGAGGAAGACCGCCAGCATTGCAATTGCGAAGATGACGCCGATGGGGTAAGCCACCGCGGTGTTGTTGTAAATGGTGGCGCCCTCTCTGCGGTCTTGGCTGTTCAGCAGGCCGCCCAGGCATTCGGGAGCCAGAATGAAGTAGGTGGAAGAGACCGCGCTCATGAAGGTAGCGGGGCACAGCGGTGATCCAGTAGTTCTTCTTCTCCTTGAACGAGGTACATGGATGCAGCCCACAGAACGATCATGGCCAGCGTCTGGTTGGTCCAGCTGAAGTAGCGCCAGATCACGGTGTAGTTGATGAAGCCCAGTGCGTTGCCGATGCCAAGGAAAGCGCCCAACGCCCAGAACCGGAATGCAGAGCTTCAGGCGGTTTGCGTAGCTGTCCTGATCGATCTTGAGCCAGTCGGCCAGGGTCAGACGAGCGGAACGGAATGCGGTATCGCCGGAGGTGATGGGGCAGATGACAACGCCGATCATTGCCAGAGCAATGCCAACGCCGCCCATGGTCTTGGAGCAGACATCATAAATGGCCTTGGACTGGCCCATGGCCAGTGCCTTCGCCAGACCGGTGTTCAGGCCGCCGGTCACCCTCGTACAGGGAGCAGCCAGCTGCGGCCCAGATCAGAGCGATGATGCCCTCGCAGACCATTGCGCCGTAGAAGACGAAGTGGCCCTGCTTCTCGCTCTTCATGCAGCGCGCCATCAGGGGCGACTGGGTGGAGTGGAAGCCGGAAATGGCACCGCAGGCAACGGTGATGAACATGAAGCTCCAGATCGGGGTTCCGGAGGGATGCATGGAACCGAAGTGCTGCCAGATCTCGGGGATGGTGTAGGCGGGGTTGGTGAAGATGCCAAAGATAACGCCGACGGCCATGATGATCAGGCAGATGCCGAAGATGGGGTAGATCTTGCCGATGACCGCATCAATGGAGATGAAGGTGGCAATGAAGTAGTACACCAGAATGATGATGAGCCAGAACAGCAGCGAAGTGAGCACGCCGGAAGCACCGCTCTGGCTGCACAGCTCCACGATCAGGCCGGCGGGGCCCACCGCGAACACGGTGCCCACCATGATGAGCAGCACCACCGAGAACACACGCATGACGTTCTGCATCACAGGGCCTAAGTACTTGCCGGTGATCTCGGCGATGGAAGCGCCGTCGTTGCGCTCGCTCATCATGCCGGAGAAGTAGTCGTGCACGCCGCCTGCAAAGATGGTGCCGAAGGTGATCCACAGGAACACCACAGGGCCCCCACAATGCGCCCTGCATGGCACCAAAGATGGGGCCAAGGCCGGCGATGTTCAGCAGCTGAACGAGGAACAGCTTCCACTGAGGCATCACAACGTAGTCCACACCGTCATTGATGCGCACAGCAGGCGTTTCACGGTCGTCCGGGCCGAAGGTGTTGTCCACGATCTTACCATAGACAAAGTAGCCCACGATCAGGATCGCCAGACAGAGGTAAGAAACTGATCATACCAGAAACCTCCTTTTTTTCTTCGTGCCGGAATTATGGAAGCATTTTCCATATTTTCCATTCATCCCGGCCAGCTTTCTGGGTCTATGTTAACATATTTTTCATAAAAATGATAATATGCTTCTGGTATGGGGGCATATCAAAGACCATATAGCCTCAGCAAAGTTTTTTAGCCGATGTTTCGTCTCTTTTTCGTTCGATTCATCAAAAAAGACAGCCGCAGCGCATAAAGCGCTGCGGCTTTCGGCCAAATTCCAATTTGCTTTCCGGTTTTTCTGCATTCCGATGTTTTGCCAGTTCTTAACCGGTTTCGGCGGTCATTTCACGGTCAGCGCCGCCTGCTTGTGCAGCAGTTGCACAAAGGTCTGCTCCTCCGGGCGCAGGGTCCCCCTGTCCGGATAGACCAGAACATCCTTCATGCGCTGGCGCTGGGCCGGGCACTTCCTGAGCACCAGATGATACTGCTCCAGCGCGCGCTTTGGGCATGGGGGACGACCACATATAGGCCGTGGGCAGATTCTGCAAAATAGAGAACTGGCTGCACCGCTCATACACATGGATGCGGCGGTTGGGGTTCGCCTGCCAGCGGGAGACGGTGCTCTCCTCCCCGGGCAGATGGGCGTCGCCGTGCAGCACCTCGATGTAATCGTTCAGCTCGTCCAGCTCGCGCACCTGCCGCCGCGCCAGCGGGCCTGTCCTGACTGGTGAGCAGCAGGTAGGAAAAAACTCTCCATGATAGGCTCCTGCCGCAGACCGTGGCGCTGGCAGTAGCGCAGATAGTAGTCCTCGTCCTCGGCGGCATAGCGCAGCAGCGCTATGTGGTAGCCCTGCCGCAGCACAAAATCCAAAGCTTCAATGGCACCGCTCTCCCGGATATGCACCCGCAGCTGCTCGCTGCGGGCTGCCTGCTGCAAAAAATCCACCGCCGCATAGGAGGCGTAGGTGGCATGGGTCAGCACCACCCGCAGCTCGGCGCAGCTGCGCTGCTGGTGCGCCTCCTGCTTCAGCTCGTCCACCTGTGCAGCACCCGCTGCGCCTGCCGGATGAACCGTTTGCCCTGCTCGGTGGGGATCATACCCGTGGAGGAGCGCTCAAAGATGCGCAACCCGTATTCCTCTTCCAGATTCTTCAGCGCCTTGCTCACATTGGGCTGCGCCGCGTACAGCTGCTTTGCCGCCGCCGACACCGACCCCCATTTCATGATGGCTACCAGATACCGCAGTTCCGTAATATTCATGAACCCCTCCGCGTGGTTTGCAGTCGTAACTGTATTGTAACAATTTCTCCGCGTCGCTGTCAAGCGGGGGAGAATAAACCCTCTCAGTCCGCCCCCCCCTTGCACCAAAGCCCCCGGGTGCTATTTACAAAAAAAACACAAAGTTTAGCTGCTATGGACCATGCCGGAATACCGCGTGCTGCGCATTGACGAGCAGCTGTACGGCTGCGAGGAGCTGCCCGCCGGGCAGCCGGTGCTGTGCGATGTGACCCTGACCGATGCCGCCGGGGCTGCCAGCATCCTGCCCTACCCGGACAGGGAGCTGACATGTCTTGGCATCGACGAGGGCAGCACGGTCGTCCTGACCGCAGACGGAACACTGAAAAAGGCATAAACACAGGAGGAACACATGAAAAAGATCAAAACTTCGGCTCTGATCGGTCTGGGCGCACTGGGCATCCTGTTTGGCCGCAAAATGCCCGGCGTGCAGGTCATTGCCGATGAGGACCGCATTGCCCGCTACTCTGCCGAACCGGTCGTTTGCAACGGCGAAGCGTGCAAGCTTCCGTTACGTCACCCCTGCCGAGGGCAAACCGGTAGACCTGCTTCTGGTGGCCGTCAAGGCCACGGTGCTGGAACAGGCCATTCAGGACATTGCAAAGTTCGTAGGGCCGGACACCGTGATCCTCAGCGTGCTGAACGGCATCACCAGCGAGGTGCACATTGACGCAGCCTATCCCGGCCACACCCTGTGGAGCGTTGCCATCGGCATGGACGCCACCCGCACCGGGCGCACGCTGGTGTTCAATCAGGCGGGCAAGATCCAGTTCGGTGAGCGCAGCGGCGAGATGACCGGCCGCGTGCAGGCCGTGGCTGACTATCTGGACGACTGCGGCATCGCCAACGAACCTTGTGGGGATATCCTGTACAAGCAGTGGAACAAGCTGATGGTGAACGATGGTCTGAATCAGGCCGCAGCCGCCTTCGACCAGCCCTACGGCGGCCTGCGCCAGCCCGGCGAAGCACAGGCCAAGATGCACGAGGCCATGCAGGAGGTCATCCGGCTGGCGAACCTTGAGGGCGTGCCCCCCTGCCGCCGGACAACGATGTGCAGTTCATCGACGCCATGATGCCCACCTTTAACCCCGAGGGCATGCCCAGCATGCGGCAGGACGTGCTGGCAAAGCGCCCCACCGAGGTGGAGGAGTTTGCCGGTGTGGTGCGCCAGCGGGCCAAAAAGTACGGGATGCCCACCCCTGCCAACGACTTTTTCTACACCCGCATCCGCGAGATCGAGGCGGGATATGACCAGTAAGGAGCCACCCATGCATACGCTTTATTTCACCCGCCACGGAGAGACCGTCTGGAACGTTGAGAACAAGATCTGCGGCATGACCGACAGCCCCCTCACCGAGCGGGGCCGCCAGCAGGCCCGGAAGCTGGGCGAAGCCGTCAAGGCCAGCGGGGTGCACATCGATGAGATCCTGTACTCTCCCCTGTCCCGCGCCGCCGACACCGCAAAGGCCATTGCCGAGCTACCGGTCTGCCCGCCCGCTGCGAGCCCCGCCTGCGGGAGCAGTGCTTCGGCAAATACGAGGGCACGCCCCGGGACGGTGCGGAGTTCCGCATCTCCAAGACCCACTTTGCCGACCGCTATGACGGCGGCGAAAGCATGATGCAGCTGGCACAGCGCATCTACAACCTGCTGGACGAATTGAAGGCGGACACCGGCAAGACCTACCTGCTGGTGGCGCACAACGGCATTGCCCGGGTGGTGCACTCCTATTTTTACGACATGACCAACGAGGAATACGCCGCTGCGGGCATCAGAAACTGCGAACTGGTGGAATATCATTTTGAGTGATATCAGCGGGAAGCAGACGATTTAAAATGCCCTCCGCTTCGCTCTGGGCATCTTTAGCGGAACGATTATTTTTATAGAAAAAGCCAGAAAATCTGCGGATTTTCTGGCTTTCACTTTTTCGGGGAAGGTCGTGGAGATAAACGACATCTTTCCGCTGTCGGCCTGCGGCCGTCGCGCAGCGGAGAAGATGCATTTGACCGGTACGGCCCGATCGGTGAAAAAGAGTTCCAGAAAACCGCAGTCGTTTCGGAACTGCAAATTATAAAAATAATATTTCCGCTGTTTATGGCGCAGCGCACGCGGAGCCATTTTAAATCTGTCAGCCTTTATACAGTCCAAACAGCTTGAGCAGCTTCTGCCAGAAGGTCAGGGGCACAGCCGCCGGTTCCGGCTGGGCTGCCGGGGCCGGGGCCGTGATGGCAGTGGTCTGCAACGCAAACTGCACCGCGCCCACCTCGGTGTTCTCTGCCGAGGTGAAGCTCTGCACCTCCCCGCCGCCGGAAAGACTGTTCAGCAGGCCGTCCAGCTGGGCACCCATGTCGATGCCGGAAACGCTGCTGCGCAGCTCGCCGGTGCCGCCGGTCAGCTGAGATGCTCCCTCAGCCAGCTGCGCAACGCCCGCCTTCAGCTGGGCCACGCCATCGGTGTAGGCGTTCAGGCCGTTGTCCAGCTGGACGTACTGGGCGGCAAGCTGGTTCACGCCGTCGGTGAGCACCGAGAGATTGCCCAGCATCCCCGTAAGCACACCGGCCAGCTGCCGCACCCCGGCGTCAAACACGCCGTAGCTTCCGTTCAGGGTGCTGCTGCCCTCGTGCAGCTGGGCAATACCGCCGTGCACCGTGTCGAGGTAGGTCTCCATCGCATCGATGTTGGCCGTAGACCCCTTCAGCAGCAGGATGACGTCCTTGAGCTGCGGCATCATCCACACCATGCCCTGCAGCTGCTCAATGGCCTTGGCATTGCCATCCTTTACCACGTCAAGGTCAAGGCCGTTTTCCCGGAGGATGGCCTTGTAGGCTTCAAAGCTCACCTGCTGCTCCAGCTGTGCCGCGCCCTCATCCAGCCGGGCAATGCCGTCCCGGATCTGGGTAGAGGCATCCAGCAGGGTGTTCAGCTCGTCGGTGGAGGCAGACACGCCGTTCAGGGCGGTCTGCATCTGGGTGAGGGCGGCCTTGACCTTGGCGGACCCGCCGGTCAAGAGTCACCAGACTTGCCGTTCAGGGTGTCAAGGCCCGCCTGCACCTGGGCAATGCCGTCTGCCAGCGCGTTGGCACCATCGTCCAGCTGAACGGAGCCGCTCTGCAGCTGTTCCAGCATCCCGGTCAGGTCCATATCCCCGAGGTCGAGGTTCAGGTTCAGCCTCACGCCGTTCAGGGAAACGGCGTCCATGGCAAAATCCGTCACATCGGCAGTGACAGTCACATCGCTGTCCGCGCCCGGCAGCAGGATGTAGGAGAGCTGCCTTTTGCTGCCCACATTCGCCACCGTAGCGCCCGGTGCTTCAATGTTCCGGGCAAGGCCGGTGTCCAGACTCATGGTCACCTGCAGCGCGTAGTCGTCAAAAAAGCTGCCAGTGCAGTCCGGGTTGCGGCTCACCTGCAGGCGGATGGCCAGGGCACCGCTTTTGCCGCCCAGCTCTTCCGGGCGGATTTCGGCCCCGTCCAGCGTGTAGGTCAGCTTCACGAGCCACGGCAGCGCGGTGGCGGCGTCCATGGTGCCCTCATAATAGAGCTTGCCGTCCTCCGTCACATGCACCGTGACCGTATCGCCGCTCTGCTCCACGGCATCGCTCGTGGTCATGTTGCGCACGGCAGTGTAGCTGCCGTGGTCCGCAACGGTGTCCCCCGCCTGCACGGAAAAGCTGTTCACGGCGTACACGCCGGTCACAGCACCGGGAGGCCGTAAGGTTTGCATAAATGACCTCTTCCTTGGCAGCGGAGGCTGCTGCAAAAAGCCGGCAGGCTGCTGCCCGCCAGCAGGCAGCCTGCCAGTGCCAGCGCCGACACCCGGCGCACAAATCGATGTTTCATCTCGGTCAAGCCTCCTTCGGCTGTCTTTTCTTTTTTTATAATGAGCGGATCGGCCAGATACAAAAAGCCCGGCAGTGCCGAAAGTACGATGGCCAGCGACACCAGACTGCCCACGCCCAGAAAATTGCCCAGCTGGCCCAGCAGCTGGTTTGTGGAAATGGCTCCCATCAAAGCCCACCACCGCCATGGCGCTGCCGGTGGTGCTGACCGAGGTGGTCACAGCGGACACCGTGGCCGCAACGGCTTCTTTGCGGCCCAGCGTCTCGCGGAACTCCTGATAGCGGTCGGAAAAGAGGATGGCGTAATCCACCGTAGCGCCCAGCTGCACCGAGCTGATGATGAGGTAGGCAATGTAGAACACGTACATGGCCCCGGAAATACGGGATGGCCAGATTGATCCAGATGGCCGTCTCGATGCTCAGCACCAGAATGACCGGCAGCAGCAACTGACGCTTCATGAGGAGCAGGATCAGGAACACCGCGCCGATGGCCAGCAGGTTCACCTTGACCATGTCGGCCGTGATGGTGTCCATCAGGTCATAGGTGCTCACGCCCCTGACCGGCCAGATCATAATTGTCCGGGTAATACTGCTGCACCGTGGCACGCACTTTTTCCACCAGTGCAAAGGCCGCGTCGCCCTCGGTGTCGGCGTTCACCGTAAGCACCATGCGGGTGTAGCCGCCGGAGACCAACAGCCCCAGCGTATCCCCGGGCACAAACTCCGGCGGAATGGACGCGCCTGCGTTGTCCACATAGGAAAGGATGCCGGTCACCTCCGGGATGGCGTGCAATGCATCCGAAAGCTTTTGCTGCGTGGCGGTGTCGCCCTCCGGCACCAGTACAACGTAGGTGTCGCTGCGGCCAAAGGTCTCCTCGATGGCGGCGGTGTCCGCACCCAGACGGGTGTTTTCGCCAAACATGTGGGCGGCACCGTAGTAGTATTCGTTGTAGTTGGAGGCCAGATAGCTGGGCACCATCAGAATGACCAGCACCAGCGCCATGGGCAGCATGATGCGGGCCACAAAGCGGCCGAAACTTGTCAAAGCTGGGCAGCAGTGGCCTGTGGTGGGTCTTATCCATCCACTGATACGCTGCCAGCGTGAGCGCGGGCATAAAGGTGAACACGGTGACAAGGCTCAGCACCACGCCCTTTGCCAGCGCAAGGCCCAGAGCCGGGCCGATCTGGAACTGCATGAGCACCAGCGCCAGAAAGCCGATGACCGTGGTCAGGCCGCTGGACAGGATGGACCCGGTGGATTTGCACAGGGCCTCCACCATGCAGTCCTCCGCGCTGGCGCCGGGGTTTTCGGCCCGGCACTCCGCAAAGCGGTGGATCAGGAACACCGAGTAGTCCAGCGAAACCGCACAGCTGCAGGATACTGCCAGCGGCGTTGGTCACAAAGGAAATGGTGCCGAACATCAGGTTGGTGCCGTTGTTGATGAGGATGGCCGCCCCCCCAGACCCGCCAGCACCAGCAGCGGCTCCACCCAGGAATCGGTGGTCAGGATCAGGATGAACAGCACATACACCACCGCAATGGCCGCGATCTTGGCCACCTCGGGGACGGTGGAGTTGGTAGCCACAGCAGTGGAGACCGCCGCGCCCTCCAGCGCGTTGCCCTCCCCCGATCAGCTCCCGCACGGCAGCCACGGCTTCCAGACGCTTCTCGTCCTCCACCGTCACGGTGAACAGGGCGCAGCCATCCTTATAATAGCTCTCCACCGTGGCGGTGTCCTGCATCTGCAAAGGCACCGTCACATCCAGACTGTCGTCCAGCCATGCAACGGAGGACACTCCGTCGATGGCGGCAAGCTTTTCCTTGTACTCCAGCGCCTGCGGCACCGTGACATCCCGCACCATGACCCGCATATTGGGGATGCCGCCGGTGAAAGCACCGTTCATCACCTCGATGGCGGTGGTGGAGGGGGATTCCGGCGGCAGATAGTCGTTGATATCATAATCTACCTTTACCTGACGCACAGCGAACACGCTCAGTACAGCCGCCAGTGCAAACACCGCCAGCACCAGCCTGCGGCGGCGCACGATGGCGGTATAAAAACGTTTCATCAAAACAGGAGTTCTCCTTTCCGGATCCATAAAAAAACTTTTATCATTCTAACAGGTTTGATAAAAAACGTTGGAAAGAGACAGTTTATGAATTTTGACCCTCGAATGCCGATTTTTTGATTTTTTCTGCCTTGACAACAAAAATAAATTCTGATATGCTCTTTTTCTGGTTCATCGGAGGACCGTTTCCAACGTAATTTGAAACGGGCCGGATAAGATGCCGTGCAGACAGCGCCCCGCCGGAGGCTTCCTTGCCGTAGTGAGGAAGAAGAGGAAGGCAGGGCGTGCACTCACGGAACATTTATCCGGCCCGTTTTTTGCACCTTTGTGCAGAAAGGAGGACGCCATGTCCAAGCAGCGGATCCAGCTTTCCGATCACTTTACCTATTCCCGCCTTTTGCGGTTCGTGCTGCCCTGTATCGGCACCATGCTGTTCACCTCCATCTACGGCATCGTGGACGGGCTGTGTGTCTCCAACTTTGTGGGCAAAACGGCCTTTGCGGCGGTCAACCTCATCATGCCGCTGCCGCAGCTGCTGGGCACCATCGGCTTTATGCTGGGCACCGGCGGCAGCGCCATCGTGGGCATCACGCTGGGCGAGGGCGACCCCAAAAAAGCCGACCGCTATTTTACCATGTTTCTGCTGGCGGCGCTCATCTCGGTCAGTGTGCTGGCCGTGCTGGGCATCCTGCTCCTGCGCCCGGTCGCCGAGCTGCTGGGCGCAAAGGGAGAACTGCTGGACTACGCCGTGCGCTACGGGCGCATCCTGATGCTGGCGCTGCCGCCCTTTGCGCTGCAGAATATGTTCCAAAGCTTTTTCGTCACCGCCGAAAAGCCGCTTCTGGGCTTCTGGTTCACCGTAGGTGCAGGCTGCACCAACATGGTGCTGGATGTTGTGATGGTGGGTATGCTGCACTGGGGCGTGGAGGGCGCTGCCGTTGCCACCTTCATCAGCCAGTTGGTGGGCGGCGTGCTGCCGGTGTTCTATTTTATCGACCACCGCAATACCAGCCGCCTGCACCTGTGCAGAACGCAGTTTTACGGCCGCGTGCTGTGGGATGCCTGTATCAACGGCTCTTCCGAGCTGATGACCAGCCTTTCCATGTCGCTGGTCAATATCCTGTATAACTTCCAACTGCTGCGGCTTGCCGGAGAAAACGGCGTGGCGGCTTACGGCGTCATCATGTACGCGGCCTTCCTGTTTGTGGCGGTGTTCGTGGGCTATGCCGTGGGCAGTGCGCCCATCGTCAGCTTCCACTACGGTGCCCGCAACCACGCCGAGGTGCATAACCTCTACCAGAAGAGCCTGCGCCTGATCGCCGTGGTGGCTGTGACCATGACGGCGGCGTCTATGGTCATCATTCCCTATGTGGCGCGCATCTTTGTGGGCTACGATACCCAGCTGCTGGCGCTGACCAGCCGCGCCTTCCGACTGTATGCGCTGAGCTTTCTCATCATGGGCTTCAACGTGTATGCGTCCTCCTTCTTCACAGCGCTGGGGGACGGCGTGACCAGCGCGCTAATCTCTTTTTGCGCACGCTGGCGTTTCAGGTGATCGCCATTCTCCTGCTGCCGCTGCTGCTGGGCATTGACGGCGTGTGGCTGGCTGTCACCGCCGCCGAACTGGCGGCTCTGGCCGTGAGCGCCGCCATGCTCCTCACCAAGGACAAGGTGTTCCATTACCGCAAGGCCTGATAAGATCCCCTGCTTTCTGCGAAACGGCGAAAAGCAGGGGATTTTTTTTGGTGATTCTGGCTCTGCCGCTGGCAGGGCAAAATCGTGTTAGAATGGACACAGCTTCTTATTCACTGTTTTACGAGGGATCATTATGACATTGTTTTTGACCAGCAGTCCCAGCGGCTGCCCCTTTGAGCCCGGCCCGGCCATTCCGGTACTGGACAGACGCAATCATTTTCTGGAAAACCTGCGGGCCGTGTGGCCGGACCACCCGGTGCGGGGCCTTGCCATCGCGGCAGACCCCCACGCTTACGCCCAGAACGACGAGATGTGCCGGGTGTTTGCCCAGAGCTTTGCGAATGCCCACCTGCCCCTGACGGCGCTCATCCCCTGCGATGCCCGCAATGCTGAGGAGATCGGTTCTCTTCTGCCCCAGAGCGGCTTTGTGATGCTGTGCGGCGGCCACGTGCCCACCCAGAACCACTTTTTTGCCCAGCTGGGCCTGCCGGGGCTGTTCCATAATTACCACGGCATCGTGCTGGGCGTGAGCGCCGGCAGCATGAACGCCGCCCGGCTGGTGTATGCCGCCCCGGAGGAGCCGGGCGAGAAGCCGCCGACCCCGGCTACTGCCGCTGGCTGAACGGCCTCGGCCTGACCGAGACGCGCATCCTGCCCCACTACCAGTTCATCCGGGATCATGTGCTGGACGGGCAGAAGGTGGAGGACATCGCCCTTGCCGACAGCAAAAACGGCATTTTCTCGCTTTGCCGGACGGCTCGTATATCCTGTGCGCCGACGGCAGCGAGGCGCTGTACGGCAGAGGCTGGTACTTTGCGGATGGGATGATGGAAGAGATCAACGAGGATGAGGATGTGCTGCCTTTACGGTAAAGCGCGACAAAAGCGGGGCTTCTACGGCAGCCTTGACGATTAAAATGGCCTCCGCTGCGCTCTGGCCATCATCAGTGGAATTATTATTTTTTTATTTGCAGTTCCGAAACGCCCATGGGCGTTTCGGAACTGCTTTTTCACGAAAGGGCTTGTAACGTCAAGCGGGCAGCCCATCCACAGTGCCGCTGTTTCCGCAGGAAACAGGCGCTGCAGATGCCGTTTTCCCTTGCGGCCTCTCTGGTGAAAATGCGACACCGGGCAGCCCGCAGGCTGCCCGGTGTCGCTCAATTTAAAATCATTTTTCCGCTGAATATGCCCAAAGCAACGCGGCGGGCATTTTTGATCGTTCCACGTTCATTTCCGGCGCAGGCGTTGCACATCATTCCGCTGCAACGCGGATAAAGGGCGCGATGGCGTTGGCATCGCCGTGGCGGACGATGGAGTAGGTGATATCGCAGTAGGGCTGGATGGCGGTGCTCTTTTCCACGGTGGAGATGAGCAGCACCTGCAGCTGCAGGCGGCGGAACAGCTCCATCATGGGGCGGATGCGGTCGCTGGTCATCTTGCTGAAAGCTTCGTCCAGCAGCACCAAGGCGGATGCTGTTCTCGCTCTTCTCATCATAAATTTGCAGCAGGCTGGCGCAGATGGCCACATAGAAGGGGGCCTGATTCTCGCCGCCGGAGGAGTCGCGGCTGACCCGGGACAGGTATGCCTGCTGGCCGGTGACCCGGTTGGTCACTTTGATGTCGTAGTCCAGATAGGTGCGGTAATCCACATAATCCGAGAGGGTGACGCCCTCGGGGCGGCCCTCCTGCCGGGCGCGGGTGTTCTCGTCCACATCGGCCATGATCTTTTCCATCAGCTCGTCCACCTGACGCTCATAAACGGGGTCGGCGGTGGCGGCGAGGTTGTCCAGCGAGTCGCCGTCGGTCATCTGCTGGTTTCCCTTGTCCACGATGACCTGATAGAATGCGGCCAGCTGGGGGTCGCGGCTGGGGCCAAGCTCAAAGCGGTAGACTTCTTCGCCGTAGGTCAGCTGTTCCATTACCTTGTTCAGCTCCCGGAACTGCCGCCGTGCGTTGAAGATATCGTCCTTCATGCGGAAGAGAATGTCCTTGCGGAAGCGGTCCTTGCAGTCCCGCTGGGCCTGCTCCAGACGGGCGGCGTAGCGTTCCAGATCGATGCGCACAAGGCTCTCGTGCTGGGCGCGGTACTGATCCAGCCCTGCCAGACCCAGCGGATAATCGCAGACGTAGTGCTCGTTGTAGGCTTTCTGGGCAGGTTCCAGCGTGCCGGTCAGATAGACGGCCAGCGCATCGTCCAGCTTGGCCTGCGCCTTTTCCGCAGCCTGTGCGGCGGCGCGGGGCTTATCTGCCGGGGCCAGCGCCAGCATCCGGGTGCGGGCCAGCGGCTCCACCAGCGGATGCGCCGCAAAGAAGCTCCGGGCAGCATCGGCGCTCTGCTGTGCCGTTTCCCCTGCCTTTTTCTGCTCTGCTTCGCAGGAGGCGATCTGCTTTTGGCACACGCGGATATCGCCGCCCGCCTGCTCCACGGCGGCGCGGGCAGCCTCCCACGCGGCTTCGCGGGCTTCTTCCTCCTTGTAAAGCTGCTGCAGCAGCGGGTTCTCGCGGCACTCGGTGAGCTTTGCTTCCTGCTCGGTCACAGCATTCTGTGCGGCAGTCAGTGCGGCGCGGGCATCCCACAGCGCAGCCAGCTCGTCCAGTGCCGTGCCCCGCAGCAGGGTCTGGTACTGGTTATAGGCGGCTTTCAGGTTCTGTTCTGTCTGGGCGGCAGCACGGGCGCTTTCTCCCAGAGCTTCCAGCGCGGCCGCCAGCGCACCGGCGCGGGCACGGCGTGCGTCCAGACCGATGTACCGCTGGGGGTGCGCAGCCGTTCCAGCCGGAAGGGGTGGTGCCGCAGCAGGTCGCGGGTGGCGCTGTCCGGGTACTGTTCCAGCGTATCCGGTGTGTCACAGCAGACGATGCGGCCCAGAATGGTCTGGGCGTACTGGGCAGCCAGCGGGTTTTCGCTGCTCACCTGCGCGGCAAGGCTGTCCGGGCCGTACTTGTCGGCGCGGCGGTTGGCCTTGCGGATGCCCGGGGTGTCCAGCAGGCTGATGGGGCCTACCTTGTCCTTCAGAGCCACAAAGGCGCTCTTGGCGGCTTCGTAGTGGGCAGGCGGCACCAGGATATCAAAGCGGTGGTCCCCAAGGCAGGCTTCCACGCAGTCCTGCCAGCTTTCGTCCTCTACGTTCAACAGTTCGCAGAAAATTTTCGCATCCGGCTGCATGCCCCGGCTCTTCAGTTCGGCATTCACGGCATCCCGCACCCGGGTGGCGGCATCGCCGTGGGGGTAGACCCACTTGCCGCCGGACACCGCGTCCAGCTCGGCGCGCTTGCCGGCCTGCTCCTTCTGCAAAGCAGCAGTGTTCTGGCGGGCAGCAAAATAGGCTTCCTCCAGCGGCTTTTTCCTGCGCGGAGAGCCATGCGGTGAGCTGCGGCAGCTCCTCGCCGGTCAGCGTCTTCGGCCTTGATGCCGGCAGCAAAGCCGCTGCGGCGCAGCACCGCCAGCAGGCTCTGGGTGCGGGCAAGGGCACTTCTCTGCCTTTTCGGCTTTGCGTGCAGCGGTATCCAGCGCCGTTTTGCGGCGGGAAAGCTCCTCAGTCAGGGCGTCCAGTGCCCGGCCCTCGCCGCTGGCGCTGGCGGCACCGTGGGCGGAAAGATAGGCCCGGCGGGCTTCCGCTTCGGCATTTTTGGCCTCGGCATAGCGGGCGTTCAGCCCGTCCAGCTGGCGGCGGCCCACATCCAGATGCTCCTGCCAGACGGTCTGTTCGCCGCCGTCGGCAGCGGCGCGGGCCAGCAGCGCCGCGCCCCGGTTCACAAGGGTCTGGGTCTGCTTTTCGGCAGCTTCGCGGCCAAAATCCACGATCTCTTCCAGCGCGTCGGCGCGGGTCTGGGCTTCGGCCAGCACGGCGTGCAGATTTTCCAGTTCCAGCCGGTCGCCCTGCAAAGCGTCCAGATCCAGCTCCGGCTGGGGCAGGATGTACTGGTACAAAAACTCCCGGAAGTTGGGGATCTCGTCCATGCTGGTGCCCATCTGGAACACCTCGTTGAACTTTTTGCCCAAGGGCTGGAGCCCGCCCGATGCCCAGCGCACGGCAGATGCGGTCCCGCGCTTCGCTGGGGCTGCGGGTGTAGGAAAGGCGGCCCGTTGCGGGCTTGAAGTCCTCCTTTGCGCTGGGTGCGCCGGTGCTGGGGTCGATGAAGGCAGCTGTTCCAGCGTGCAGCCGTCCTCGGAGAGGTACCATGTCTGATCGCCGGGGTGCAGCTCCTGCATGGGGCCTTCCGACTCCACCCGGACGGCAATAACGAAGTGGGTGCGCTTGACGCTGTCCCAGAACTCCGCGCCGATATAGGCCACGGTGCGGCCCGGGCGGCGGTAGGCGTTCTCGCCACGCTGCTTTGCGTGGACAGAGCCCTGCAGGGTGCGTCCGCTCTTTTTGCCCCAGCGCATTGAAGTTGCGGTTGGTGGTCAGGCAGTAGCGGATGGCATCGAGGATGGTGGTCTTACCCACGGCGTTCACGCCGATCATGTAGGTCAGCCGGGCGCAGTCAAAGGTGACGTTCTCAAAGTTGTGCCAGTTGATGAGCTTCAGGCGCTTTAATTCTATCATTCTTCACCCTCCGCCCTGCTTCGTCCGGTCGTTCGTATAAGGCCAAGCTCTGTGCGGGTGCGCCCAGCTCTCGGCGGCGGCATCCGCAAGGTCGGCGTCCGGCAGGGCCAGCAGTACAGTGGGAAATACTTCAATGCGGCTGTCCAGCCCGTTCAGGCGGCCCACCGGCCGGGCCAGATTGTAGCGGCGCAGGGTGCGCATGAGGTTTTCCAGCGTTTTCTGATCCAGACGTCGGGGCAGATTCATCTTCTGCAGTTCGGTCTGCACCTCTTCCACCGTCACCAGCACTTCGTCTGCATTGACCGCAAGGCTCTCGCGCTTTTGCAGGTACAAAAGCCGCAATACCAAAAGCAGAATGCTCTCGTATTTCAGCAGCCGGGCCTGACTGCCCTCGTGGCCGTTGACCAAAGCCGCTGCCTGCAGGGGTGCCGGGTACAGCAATACAGAATAGCCCAGCGGGGCGAACACAGCGCGGACCTCGTCCAGATGGTCCTGCACATAAAGATATTTTTTGCCCGCTGATCCTCCACGCCGCCCAGCACGAAAGCAGTGGTTCAGCAGGTAATTCGCGGTTTCTTCCAGCATGTTAATGGTTGCCATTTTCTTCCTCCCTGCGGCGGGTGAGGATAAAATCCTCAAAGCGGAAGCCGCCGCGCTCCACCCAATTGCCGGTGAGCTGAATGTCGTAGTCCCGGTGCGGCGACTGCGAGTAGGTGTGCAGGCCGATGATGCGGGCAAAATCGTTCGGGTATTCCTCTGCCAGCACTGCCGCGTTCACCTGCGGGCGGGCGGCAAGGGCCTGCCGGGCCAGCAGGGCCACGTTCTCCTCGGTAACGGCAAGGCGGGCGTAATCCAGCAGCAGCTGCTGCTCTCTGCTGAGCTGTTCCGGGTCAAAGGCTTCGGTACGCACGGGGGCCAGCGGTTCAGCGGTGCGCTGGGCGGCGGGCGGGTAGAGGAATTTTTCCCCGAACACTGCCGCCGGGTACAGATGCAGCCGCTTTGCCACCGGGCCGTCGTCCGGCTCAAAGAGCTGGTCCGGGGTGCGGATGTCCTCGGCGTAGCGGCGCAGCAGGGCGGTGACGCTGCCCTGGGCAGAGCGGTCGCTCAGCAGCAGGAACTGCGCCCGCTGCACAGCCCGCTTGCGGTAGCGGATGTGACTTGCGTCGATCTCGCGGATGAGGCCGCTCATCTCTTCCAGGGCGTCCCGCTGTTTCTGGATGAGTGCGCGCACGGCAGGTGTCGCTTCGCTCGGGGCGCAGCGCTCCACCCGGGCATAATCAAGGCCAGCTGCGGCAGGTAGTTCTCCTCGCAGTCGTCCAGCCCCTCTTCGAGGTAGGCGCGGTAGTTGAACAGGTTGTCGCTGGTCTTGAAGCGGTGGTAGGCGGCCGCCACCACCTTTTCTTCGTACTGGTCGAAAAGCTCCAGCACTTCCTGCGGGGTGCGGTTGCGGGTGAGGCGGTCGATATAGTGGCCGATGGAGGCGTTGAGTGCCCGGAGAGAGCGGTTCAGCGCGTCAAGGTCTGCGTCCACCTCCCGCAGAACGTTCTCATGGGGGCTTTTTTCCTGCCCGATGCTGCCCAGCAGCTGCCATGCCTTGTAGAGCTTTCCAGTATAGGTAACTACCCGGGGGTTCAATATTTCTTCCAGCGCTTCGAGAAGCGGCGTCACCTCCGGCACAAAGGCAAGGGACGCTTCCCCCTCGTAGCTGCCGGGCTGCTCTTCAAGCCAGCCGGTGCGGCGCAGCCGCAGCAGAAAGCCTACGGCCAGCGTGTGAGGGTCGCGGGTGGGCTGCTCTTCTTCATCGCCCGCACCGTCGGCATCCAGCGCAAGGGGCTTTGCCAGTGCGGCAAAGTAATCCTCGGCACGGCTCACCGCCTCTGCCCGGGAGATGCTGTAGTCCGCCGTGTGGCGGCACTCCTCCCAGAGCAGAAGCAGCAATTCCGCATAAAAAGCCCGGTTCGGCCCCGCCAGCGGGCGGAACAAGCCGCGCGGGGACACCAGTTCAAACAGCTGCATGGAAACGTCCTTTCTGTCTTGGTTCGATACCCTTTTTTATTGTACCACAGCAGGCGGGGTTTGTCACAAAAAAGGCGAAAAAAGCGAACTCCCTCAGTCAAAGCCTGACGGCTTTGCCAGCTCCCTCGGGGAGGGAGCAAACCCTCTCCGTCATCGCTGCGCGATGCCACCTCCCCCGAAAGGGGGAGGTTTATTACATCTAACCGCAAGGCGTGACTGAGAGGGTTCTGACGCAAAAAAAAAAGCCGGAGGGCGGGTGCTCTCCGGGGCGGGATGTGATTCAATTACTGTGCAGATCAACCTTCCACTCTAACGCCGATAGCAACATAGGTCTTGCCGTCGATGGTCTTTGTGCCAACGCCCAGCGCGGTAAACTTGGCTGTATTACCAGCATGCGCTTTTATCCGAGCAAGGGTCAAAAATTTCGTAATGGTCGCCTCGTCCAGCGTGATCGTTTCTGCCTTATCCGCGCCTCATATAGTAGGACTTCACAAACCCTTTTTCGGTGGAGTCGTAGCAAATCATTACCCAATCCTGGGTCTTTGCAGTCGGATCTTCTTTTTTCGTCCAAAGTTCATCCTTGTTCAGAGTTTCTTTGCCGGCCATATTTCCAATATGCTCGACAGCCAACTTCTTAATGTCGGCATTGTTTTCGAACTCCTCATCGTTTTTGAACTTCTCACGAAGAACTTTATTCAGTTCTGCCATATAGGCCTGCTCGACCTTGGCTTCAAACTTCGCGGTGGCTGCATCGTTGCCGGTACCGCCGCACGCGGTGAGCATTGCCAGTGCCATGATGCCGACCAGAAGAACAGCCACAAGACGTTTCATCTTTTTTCATGTTAGATTCCTCCATAATAAAATAAACTACAGGCCTTTTCCGCGTCCCAAACGCCCGGACGGCCTATGTTTATTTTACAGCACACACACCCCCGTGTCAATATGCAGACCGCCTATATTTTCCAGTTATTTTTTTGCGGCAGGCAGATAAGTCCGTCCCCTGGACACAAAAGCCCCGGGGGAGCGGGGTGCTCCACGGGGGATATGAAAGGTGCACTTTACTTGACAAACCGATCAAAAAGCACTATACTACAAACAGAAAAGGCGCTGTCCGCATGGTCAGCTTCCTTCGGCTGAGATAATCAAAAAAGAATGACCGCTCAGGTTTGGGAGTCTGGGGCGGTCATTTCTTTTTGCCGTTAGAAATTGTCCATGTAATCTGGAACGTGACATAAATTGCCCCGCCAATCAGCGAGAGCAGCAATACGACCTGTTCAAACGTCATGAATCATCCCCCCTTTCCGCTTTCGCGTCAAGGGGAAGCAAAAGAGATTTTCGTCCCCGCCGACGCGCAGCCGGAGGGAGCATGACCACCTGCACTTGCAGACAGCACCTTAACGCCGCCTTTGAAGGACGGCGTTTTTATTTTAACACACTCCGCTGAACATTACAACGCAAAAGCCCCGGAGGGCGGCGCCTTCGCGGCTGCGCTCCGGGGAGAAAGGTGAGGAATTTTTTACTTTTTGCCGTTCTTGATGCGGATGGAAATACCAATGTAGCTCTGCTCGTTGTTGCCCTTGACCACAACGCCTATATTCGACCAGTCGCCGTTCTGGTTCACCGTGACACCATTATTCGTGTCAACATGCTCCGAGATTTTCTTCAGCACAGCGTTCAGAAGAGTAGGGTGTCCTTATAGTCATACCGGGCGGTGATGGTGATGACCAAATCATCTCCCACGTCATCTGCATGGAACTCGAACGCCGTCAGATAACCAGCAATCTTGAAATTCGCATCAAGATCCTTGCGATCCTCGTTCAAGTGCCCCTCCGCTATTGCACGAAGGCCTTCATCGTTCGTCACAACAGCATTGCTGTGGTCTTTTTTGACCAGACTGATTACTTTATCTTCCTCAGTCTTTTTTGGTAGCCATGCCATCACCGCCACCGCCGCCACAGGCGGTGAACAGGAGCATGGTCAGCGCACCTGCCAGAAGCAGGGCAACGATCTTGGAAAGCTTCTTCATAGGGTATCCCTCCAGTCTGATGATTTTGTGGATATGTTTCGCAGTTCAGAAGGCTGCGCCCCTTTCGGGGTGCTCCTCTTGCCTTGATTATATCCAACTGGAGTCGGAATTGTCAATGGGGAAGTTTCCCAAAAACAGGAAGGCTTCTTCGTGAAAAAAAAAGGCACGAAAACAGGTGTTATTTGTTGCGGTATTGTAATTGTTGTACCGGACTTCGCAAAGAATCTTTGCCGTCTGACATTTCCTGCCAGACGCCGGAGAGGTCACCCTGTTTTTGCGGCAGAGACAGCCTGCTTAAATTTGGACGGATGTTGTGGGCTGGGCGCTGCCGCCCCGGCTCCCCAGACGGTACTTGAAATCCCCCCGTAGCCAAAGTGCGCCAGACGCCGGAGCGTCCCGTCCGCGCACAGCTGCCAGATGTCCGGCAGGGGCATCCCATTGAAGGTGTTGTTCTTGCAGGTGGGAGAATAGATGGCCATATCGCCAAAGATGAGCCGCTGCCCCTCGGTGAGGGGGCGGCAAAGCTGTAATCGCCGATCACATCCCCCGCAAGGCAGGTGGGCCCGCCCAGACGGACGGTGCAGGGCTTCTCCCCCGGTTCCCCGGCGCCCAGCAGGGGAGGGCGGTAGGGCATCTCGATGACGTCCGGCGTGTGGCACGCGGCGGACATGTCGAGGATGGCAAGGCTCGTTTCGCCGTTCTGCAGCGTGTCAAGGACGGTCGTCACGAGGTAGCCCGCGTTCAGCGCCCATGCCTCGCCCGGTTCCAGATACACCTGAACGCCGTATTTTGCCTGCATCCCGGTGATGCATTTTTCCAGCAGGGACAGGTCGTAATCCGGGCGGGTGATATGGTGCCCGCCGCCGAAATTGAGCCATTTCATGCGGGGCAGAAGGTCGCCGAAGGCGGCTTCCACCGCCGGGAGTGTCTCGGCCAGCGCATCGGCGTTCTGCTCGCACAGGGTGTGGAAGTGCAGGCCGTCCAGCAGGGCGGGCAGCTCCGGGTGCTGCTGCAGGGCGGCATCCCACTGGGCGCGGGTGGTGCCAAGGCGGCTGCCCGGGGCGCAGGGGTCGTAGATCTCATGGCCGTCCTGCGTGGAGCGCTGCGGATTGATGCGCAGGCCCACGCTTTTGCCTGCCGCCTTTGCCGCCGGGCCGAACTTTGCCAGCTGGCTGGGCGAGTTGAACACGATGTGGTCGGCGTACTGCAGCAGCTCCGGGAACTCGTCCGCCCGGTAGGCCGCGCAGAACACATGGTTTTCCTTTTCCGGCAGTTCCTCCCGGCCAAGGCGGCTCTCGTACAGACCGCTGGCTTCGGTGCCTGCCAGATAGGGCGCCAGCACCGGGTAGAGATCAAAGTTGGAAAAGGCCTTCTGCGCCAGCAGAATTTTTGCAGCCTGTGCGCTGCTGCACCCCCAGCAGAATTTCGCCGTTGCGGCGCAGCTGTGCTTCGTCCAGCAGATATTAGCAGGGGGCGTGGGCAGAGGGCCAGTGCTTCCTCTGTCAGGTTTGCAAGGCCCGCAAAGGGCGGGCGGCTGTCGTGCACCTGCATCAGTCCACCAGAGCCGGGCTGTGGCTCTCGGAGCGGGGCAGGCCGTACTTGTCCAGAGCGTCCAGATACGGGTCCGGATCAAACTCTTCCACGGTGTGCACGCCCTTGGTGGTCCACTTGCCGGTGAGCAGCATCAGTGCGCCGCACATGGCAGGCACGCCGGTGGTGTAGCTGATGGCCTGACTGCCCACCTCCTTGTAGCACTCCTGATGGTCGCAGACGTTGTAGATGTAGTAGGTCTTTTTCCTTGCCGTCCTTTTTTGCCGGTGAAGATGCAGCCGATGTTGGTCTTGCCCTTGGTGCGGGGGCCGAGGCTGGCGGGGTCCGGCAGGGCGCTTTCAGGAACTGGATGGGCACGATCTCCTGACCATTGAAGCTGACCGGGGTGGTGGACAGCATGCCCACATCCTCCAGACAGCGCATGTGGTCGAGGTAGCTCTGGCCGAAGGTCATGAAGAAGCGGATGCGCTTTGCCTCCGGGATGTTCTTGGCAAGGGACTCGATCTCCTCGTGGTGCAGCAGATACATGTCCTTGTCGCCCACCTGATCGAAGTTGTACTCCCGCTTGATGCTCATGGCCGGGATCTCCACCCAGTGGCCGTTCTCCCAGTAGCTGCCGGGAGCAGACACCTCGCGGATGTTGATCTCGGGGTTGAAGTTCGTGGCGAAGGCCATGCCGTGGTTGCCGGCGTTGCAGTCCAGAATGTCGATGGTGTCGATGGTATCGAACTCGTGCTTTTTGGCGTAGGCGCAGTAGGCCTGAGTCACGCCGGGGTCAAAGCCGCAGCCTAAGAAAGCGGTGAGGCCGGCCTTCTCGAACTTCTCCCGGTAGGCCCACTGCCAGCTGTAGTCGAAGTAGGCAGAGAATCCCTTCTCCTTGCAGCGCTTCTCGTAGATGGCGCGCCACTCCGGATCGCTGGTGTCCTCCGGCTCATAGTTGGCCGTGTCCAGATAGTTGACGCCGCATGCCAGGCAGGCGTCCATAATGGTCAGATCCTGGTACGGCAGGGCAATGTTCATGACCAGGTCGGGCTGATACGCCTTGATGAGGGCGATGACCTCGTCCACCTTGTCGGCGTCCACCCGGGCGGTGGTGATCTTGGTGGCGGTCTTGGGAGCCAGCTCTGCGGCCAGCTTGTCGCACTTGGACTTGGTACGGCTGGCGATGCAGATCTCGGTGAACACCTCGGGCACCTGACAGCACTTGTGGATGGCAACGGAGGCCACGCCGCCGCAGCCGATGATCAGAACTTTGCTCATTGTGATATCTCCTTTATTTTGAAACGATTATTCCACTTCTTCCAGCATCTGTTCCAGAAATGCCGGCAGGTAAAATGCACCCACATGCAGCTTGGTGGTGTAGTAGCGGGTGCGCATGTTCAGGGCCTTCCATGCCGCCGCATCCAGATCATCATCGATGGGATGATACTTTTTTTGCTTGCAAAGCCGAACAGCCAGTAGCCCGCGGCAAAGGTGGGGATATGGGCCTGATACACCCGGCTGATGGGGAAAGTGCTGACGATGCGCTTGTGGCTGCGCTGCATGGCGCTGGCGTCCTCGGTGTAGAAGGGGCTGCCCTGCTGGTTGACCATGATACCGTCTTCCTTCAGCGCGTTGAAGCAGCTGCCGTAGAATTCCCGGGTGAAAAGGCCCTCGGAAGGGCCGAAGGGGTCGGAGGAGTCCACGATGATGAGGTCATACTCCTCCTCGCAGCGGCGGATGTACTTGAGGGCGTTCTCGAAGTAGATGTGGACCCGGCGGTCGTCCATCCGGCAGGCGTTGCCGGGCAGATAGGCGCGGCACGCCTCCACGACCTGGGGGTCCATCTCCACGAGGTCGATCCGCTCCACCCGGTCGTAGCGGGTCAGCTCCCGCACCACGCCGCCGTCGCCCGCGCCGATGACGAGGATATCCTTGGCCTCCTTGTGCACCGCCATGGGCACATGGACGATCATCTCGTCGTAGATGAACTCGTCCCGCTCGGTCAGCATCACGTTGCCGTCCAGCGTCAGCACCCGGCCGAACTCCGGCGTCTCAAAGATGTCGATGCGCTGGTAGTCGCTCTGCTTGGAGTAGAGCTGTTTGCTCACCCGGATGCTGTGTTTCACGTCCGGGGTGTGAAATTCCGAAAACCAAAATTCCATCTGCGTTCCCTCCTTATGCCAGAACGTTCAGCCGCTCGATGTCCGGGTCCTCGGGGCCGGTCATGCTGCAGCCCTTGGCCTTGGCGTACTCGATGTAGTTCAGGATCTCCTTTGTGATGCGCTCGCCGGGGGCCAGAATGGGGATGCCCGGCGGGTAGCACATGACGAACTCACTGCACACCATGCCCTCGGTCTCCCGTAAGGGCAGGCTCTTTTTTGGGGGCATAGAAAGCCTCCTGCGGGCTGGCAGCCACAACGGGGTCGATGTATTCCTGACTCAGCAGGCCGGAGCCGTCGGTCTGGTAGCGGCGCTTGATCTCGGCCAGTGCGCTGACCAGCCGCTCCACCTCCTGCGGGCGGTCGCCGATGGACAGGTAGGCCAGAATGTTGCCGATGTCGCCGAACTCGATCTGGATGTCGTACTCGTCGCGGAGGATATCGTAGACCTCGATGCCCGCAAGGCCGATGTCCCGCGTGTGCACGCTGAGCTTCGTGCTGTCAAAGTCGAACACGGAGTTGCCGTTCATGATCTCCCGGCCAAAGGCGTAGTAGCCGCCCACGGCGTTGATCTCCTCCCGGGCATACTCGGCCATGTCTGCCACCTGGTGGAACACCTGCCGGCCCCGCAAAGCAAGGTTGCGGCGGGAGATATCGAGGCTGGACATCAGCAGGTAGCTGCCGGAGGTGGTCTGGGTCAGGTTGATGATCTGGCGCACATAGCCGGGGTGGACATTGGGCCCGATGAGCAGAAGACTGGACTGGGTCAGGCTGCCGCCGCTCTTGTGCATCGAGACGGAGGCCATATCTGCCCCCGCCGCCATGGCGGAGACGGGCAGCCCGCCGCCGAAGTAGAAGTGGGTGCCGTGGGCCTCGTCAGCGAGGCAGAGCATCCCGGCGTCGTGGGCCATCTTCACGATGGCACGCAAATCAGAACAGATGCCGTAGTAGGTGGGGTTGTTCACCAGAACGGCCACGGCGTTGGGGTGCTCCCGGATGGCCTTTTCCACCTGTTCCCCGCTTCATGCCCAGCGAAATGCCAAGGCGCTTGTCCACCTCGGGGTTCACATACACCGGCACCGCGCCGCACAGCACCAGCGCGTTCAGCACGCTGCGGTGCACGTTGCGGGCAGGATGATCTCATCGCCCCGCTTGCAGGCGGTGAGCACCATGCTCTGCACGCTGCTGGTGGTACCGCCCACCATGAGGAACGCGTGGGCAGCGCCAAAGGCGTCTGCGGCCAGCTCCTCTGCTTCCCGGATGACCGATACCGG
>VOFJ01002648.1_pt1 | contig 32218 bp, 58 predicted proteins | sample 5384081 | NCBI WGS metagenome assembly VOFJ01 (sample SAMN12384729, study PRJNA508395) | human gut metagenome | isolation source: healthy gut I | host: Homo sapiens | reverse complement strand
TGTTGCTTCGTTCAGTTACGTATTGCTCCTGTGTTGTTGCCTGACCGGATGCGGTAGCATACAGCACAAATCCAGTACGGACACGGCGCAGGCGCAGGGTACTAAGGCACCACCCAAGACAGCGGATGATTTTTCTATCTCATCAGATTCTGAAAATGAAACTGTAGATGAAACTTCTTCTGCTGATGCCGCCACCCCATCTGCTTCTGAATCTGAATCCCGTAACTCAGCAGGAATCGCTGACCGGCGCAGCGGCTCTTTACAGCAATGGACAGGAGATCAGCTTTGACCCTTCCTGGCAATACGCAGACTTTTCTGCAATCAATTCTGGAACAGCTACTATTTATCTTGCAGATTCTGACCGCAAGGATATCGTCATCGGCGTGAATGCCGGACACGGAACTTCCGGTGGTGCTTCTGTAAAAGACACAGTGTCACCCGGATGGTTCTCCAAAGACAACCGGCGGAAGACTGCTCAGGGTGCAACTTATGCGACTGCAGTTTCCGGGGAATGACATTTAACGATGGAACTGCTGAAAGCACTGTTACACTTCAGATGGCTCAGATTCTGAAAGATAAGCTGCTTGCTCAAGGATATGATGTCCTTATGGTGAGAAACAGCGACGATGTCCAGCTTGATAACGTTGCCCGCACCGTACTCTGTAACAATGTAGCTGACTGTCACATCTCACTCCACTGGGATGGAGATGGATTGGGATATGACAAAGGCTGTTTCTACATTTCTGTGCCGGATGGCCTGAAAAGTATGGAACCTGTCGCTTCCCACTGGCAGGAACATGATGCACTTGGGGCCTCTCTTGTAGAAGGACTTCGTACAGAAGGAATGACCATTTACCAAAAATGGTTCTATGAATATTGATCTGACACAGACTTCTTATAGTACAATTCCGTCTGTTGATATGGAACTTGGAAATGCAAGCTCTGACCACAGTGATTCCACACTAAATAGTCCGGCTGATGGTCCGGTTCTTGGACTCAATGCTTATTTTGGAAATTAAAATTCTTATTGAATTATTTATTTTATTTTTTAAGGAGGTTATTATGGAGCCACTCATTCGTGTTAAAAATATGTACAAGATCTACAATCCTGGAGAAAATGAAGTCCGCGCGCTGGATGATGTTTCTCTTGAGATCAACCAGGGAGAATTTATTGCCATTGTCGGACATTCCGGCTCGTGGTAAATCTACATTTATGAATAATGCTCGGCTGTCTCGACACACCTGATTCCGGGAATATTTTCTGGACGGAAAAGATGTTGCCAATCTCTCAGACAATGAACTGTCTGATATCCGCAATCACAAGATCGGCTTCATCTTTCAGGGATTTAATCTGATTCCAAACCTGGATGCACTTGGAAATGTAGAACTTCCACTGATTTACCGCGGACTTGGAAAGCAGCAAAAAAAAAAGAGATTGCCGGGGGAAGACTGTCGAAAGTTGGACTGGAAAAACCGTATGGATCACAGACCGAACCAGCTTTTCCGGTGGACAGCAACAACGTGTTGCCGTAGCCAGAAAGCAATTGCCGCACAGCCGCCGATCATCCTTGCCGATGAGCCGACCGGTAACCTGACAGTAAGTCAACTATCGAGATCATGAATATTCTGAAAGACCTTCATAAGTCCGGAAGAACAGTTATTATCATTACGCATGATGATGAAATTGCTAATCAGGTTGATCGTGTTGTCCGCATTATGTGGATGGAAAGATTGTGAGTGATAGTGTAAATCCGTAGCAATTTAAATCTTTACCTGCAATTACAGAGAGAGGGCAGTACTTTACGATTTCTCAATCGTTGAAGCACCGCCCTCTTTCTATGTTTCTTATTAGATATTTCTTACTGGAATTTCTAATTACTTCTATTCACTTTTTATTCTACTGATACAAGCTCAATCCTGAAATTCAGTTCTTTTCCAGCCATTTCATGGTTTGCATCGAATGTGATTGTTGTCTCTTCCTTAGCTGTTACCTTTACCGGGAATGGCTGTCCATACTGATTGGACAGGTAAACCTGCTGTCCCACTTCAAGGTCTTCAGATCCCGGGAGTTCTGCAATCTCTACTGTGAAGATAGCTTCCCGGATTCGGCATTCCATAAGCTTCTTCCGGCATCAGATGGATGTCCACTACCTGACCAACTTCCATATCAGCTACTGCTGCGTCAAATCCTTTGATCATCTGTCCTGCACCGCATACGAACTTCAAGTGGCTCTCCACGGTCATAAGAAGAATCAAACTGAGTTCCGTCATTGAATGTTCCTTTGTAATGTGTACGGCATTTCTTTCCAACATTCTTTCCTTCCATTGTAGTGTGTGATCCGCATCCGCCACCGCAGCTGCTTCCACAAGAATGTCCCTCTTCATGATCCCCACAGGAATGTCCTTCCTCATGGTGATGATGATCACATGTAGCTCCTCCGGATACAAGCTCGCCTTTCAGGTATGCCTCTACTGCCTGATCCGCATCTCCCTGCGCTCCTGAACATAATTCAACACCGGCTTCTGCAAGTGCAGTCTGTGCACCTCCGCCGATTCCTCCACAGATCAGAACATCTACATTCTGTCCTGCAAGCAGTCCTGCCAGTGCTCCGTGTCCTTCCCCATTAGAACCGATCACTTCACTGGAAACCACCTTTATTATCTTCTACTTCGTACACTTTGAAAGTCTCTGTCTTTCCAAAATGCTGGAAAATATTTCCGTTGTCATAAGTTACTGCAATTTTCATTGTAAAATCCTCCGTTTCAAAATTCCCTGTCAGACTAGTATAATCCATTACGCAGGTAAAAGCAACCTTTGTGTAAATGCGACGTTGCGCTTTGTAGCAGTTACTGTTCACACGGTGTGCGACCAGCAACGCAAACAGTATCATTGACACAATCTCCTCAAGACACTATACTTGTTATAAAACTTACTCCAAACCATCAGAAAGTGAGCACAACCATGGAATATGAACACATTACCCATTCCTTTGAACCAATATATAATGAAGACTCCGAGATTCTGATTCTTGGAACTCTTCCTTCTGTAAAATCACGGGAAAATAATTTCTACTACGGACATAAACAAAAAATCGATTCTGGAAATTGTTGGCGAAACTTTGTGAGGAGGAAACTCCGCAGACAGTTGAAGAGAAAACGGCCATGTTACTCCGCCACCATATCGCCATCTGGGATGTTATTCAAAAGCTGTGACATCAAAAGGCTCCAGTGACAGCAGTATCAAGAATGTGACACCAACTGATTTGAAACAAATCTTAGATCATTGTCAGATTCGACAAATCTATGCAAACGGAAATAAAGCAGGGGCGCTTTATAAGAAATATCAGCAGCCGCTGACCAAAAGAGACATCCTTTGTGCTTCCTTCCACCAGCCCGGCCAATGCCGCCTGGTCACTGGATCGTTTGTACGAAAAATGGAGTGAGATACTGAGGTGAATTATATTGCCTCAGTTCTCACTCCATTTTTATTCGAATAAATTACTATTTCAAACAACTTAGATTATTCACTAACCTGTTCTCTTCTCTGCTCAAACACTGCTGCCAGTCTCGGCAGAATCTTATTGCAAGCCATCGTGTATACCGCGCCAAATACATTTGCCCCAATACGAAGCGCTACCGCATACGGCATTCCGAACAAACCGGACGCGATCGACAATGCACCAAATGTATTGAACGCTGTCTGCCATGCATAACCTGCTGAAATATCCGACACCAATTCCCCCGATCATTCCGATGTATGGATACATTGACTTCAGGAAGCACCAAATACAGGACAACAAATAACAGACATCCTACTATATTAAATGCAGCTCTCTTTCCTGCCCGCTCTTTACAGTCATCTGGGAATGGAAGACAAACAGACATGCTTGCGATCCCCGCCCACATTGCTCTCGGAAGTCCAAGCAATGACATGAATAACATTGCACTGGAAACAACAAATGAAAGACGAATGTACCATCTGTTTCTTGCGGAGCTGATATCGAACTCGCGGAACAAATCAAGAAATGATCTTCTATACGGTCTGTTCTTCTGATTCTTATAGAAGATTGCCATACACAATACCATTCCAACCAAAAAGGCCAGCCACGCGATACAAGTACTCCTGTCCGGTCACATCATATCCTTGAAGAAGAAGATACCCAAGAACGAATGTTGAATGATTATACATAATTACATTGTGACATCCCGAATCATAAGAAGCATAATACATACTATATTAATAAAGAATGCCGGAACCGGTGACACCATGTTCGAAAGCTTCGGTCCTGCAATCAATATTCCAAAGATTCCGACGATGGAGGCCAATCCGTGCGTTGTACGAATCCCAAAATCTGCCTGTCGAAGAACAAGCACCGCAAGAAGCACTGTAACTCCGACAACACTGTTATTATTCCCTGTGAAATGACTGTATAAAGAAACTACCGCCACACAAAAAGCCATAACAAGATATACTTTAAAATTATAGATAAGAATGTGGCGATACCTTTCCTTCTTGTCTTCTGTCGCTTTGATCAGCTGCTTAGATGCAACTGAACTAAGCTGTAACTCCTGATAAAATGTCATATATCTCTTCCTCCCACTGTTATTTTTCTTTAAAATATCAACGAGAAACTATAATACAAATCCATCTCGAGTCAATAAAAAACTTTATTAAAGTTTTCTGATAAATCTGAATTATTCAAACAATATATAGAATTTAATTTTTAGACTTTACAAAAAACGCAGGCTCTATGATAAGATAGTTTGTGTCGAGCGGATGTGGCGGAATGGCAGACGCGCTAGCTTCAGGTGCTAGTGGGAGTTTTATCCTGTGGGAGTTCAAGTCTCCTCTTCCGCATTGATGGAATGTAAGAGAAATCCTTGATTCAAGGATTTCTCTTATTTTTTGTTATCATATGTTTAGGCTTTATGCCTGGGTGCTACTTCACACTGACGTGAATGGCGGTTTGCTTTGCGCGGAGAGTATTTAATAGCTCCGATTACATAGATTGTCTCTTTTGAGAAATCTTGAAAAGGAGAATTAGCCTATGCTGACCATTACTGACCTGATTGCAGTGATCTCACTGTGTGCGACTTTTTATAGTCTTGGTTACGTGCGTGGAAAGCATGATTCCAAGACGCAAAAAATAACCGCCCATCGTCCTTGCAAAACATGAGCGGTTATTTTTAATCAAACATTTTTTTCATCAGGCGAACCGTCATTCAGTAGCACCTTTCTATTTATTAGAATAGCATTTCTTTTTTCTTATGTCAAATAATTCTTCTCCTTTTTGTACATTCTGTGTTTTTAATGCGTGACTTATATTGCGGATATTCAGTAATGAACCGCTTAATTACACTGGCATCATTCCAGTAATGCATTGGAAAAATGACATTGCAATCTACATTTTTAAGGAAATACAGGATCCCGTCGGCATAGTGATCTCCCTGCCTCGGATCTAAGGGAACAAATGCAGCATCAAAATGCATACCCTTAATTTTCCTGATCTCTGCACGATATGCAGAAGTAAGTCTCTGGTTGCAGCTTTCAGCTCACCATCCCAGTACCAGTCGTTTAAATCGCCGGCATGATAAATGGTGCCTTCCTTTGTTCTGACAATGAATGCGACACCGCTATCATTTGAAAGCAAGGTATCAACTTCAGTACCATTATCCAGATTATAAGTCTGATCATGATAAACATATGTGATCTTCAGATCCGATAAATGATTCCTTTTTTCGTATATCATTCGCCAGGACTGCCTGATAAGTCATCCCCATATCATCAAGAATCTCAAAAATTTGAGGGTTAAAATGATCCTTATGGAAGTGACTACAAAAAACGATTACTTCTTTTTTCCTTATCAAGGTACGGTAATTCCCCCTTGTAATAATGAAAAATATAGTAGCAATCTCTGGTTTCAATTAAAAAACCACTGTGATTAATGTAAGTAATTTTCATAATATCTCCTGTATAAATTAATATTGGAAACTTCATAAGAAAATTCTGATTTCTATGTTGTTTAAATTCCTAATAAAGAATCAATCTATGATTGATTTATAATAATTCCCAAAATCGGCCAGTGCATCTATAATTGGCAGCATTTCTTTTCCAAGTTCCGTTAATCCATATTCTACTTTTGGCGGCATCTCCTGATAATCGTGCCGATAAGCAAGCCCGTCATCAATCATTTGCCTGAGACTATCTGTCAGTACCTTTCTGTGAAATGCCTTCAATATCTCTCTGCAGTTCATTAAAACGCCAGGGACGTTCTTTTTTAAATTACGTATGATCAAAAGTTTCCATTTTCCACCTATAAGGGACACGGCCGTTGCTACCGGACAAACAGGAAGTTCATCTTTTGTCTTCATTTCACATTCACCTCCAATTTTATAATAACACATACATTTTAAATAGTGATCTCACTGTGTGCGACTTTTTTAGTCTTGGTTACGTGCGTGGAAAGCATGATTCCAAGACGCAAAAATAACCGCCCGGTAGCACCTTTCTATTTATTAGACTAGCATTTCTTTTTTTTCTTATGTCAAATAAATCTTTTAAGATACTCTGTCACCCCAACGCCACATCCAGAACCATCATCAAACTGAATCCAACCGCAAAGAAAACTGTACCGATATTAGAGTGCTCCCCCTGCGACATTTCCGGAATCAGTTCTTCAACCACAACATAAAGCATTGCTCCTGCTGCAAAGCTCAGTAAATATGGTAATGCCGGGATTATCAGCTGCGCAGCAATGATTGTAAGTACTGCTCCAACTGGTTCAACCACACCTGAAAGCACACCTCCTAGAAATGCCTTCCCCTTACTTTCTCCTTCAGCTCTAAGCGGCAGAGATATAATTGCTCCTTCTGGGAAATTCTGAATTGCAATTCCAAGTGATAAAGCAAGCGCACTCGCTGCTGTAATCTTTGTATTTCCTGCAAGAAGACCTGCATACATTACACCAACTGCCATCCCCTCAGGAATATTATGCAGTGTAACCGCCAGTACCATCATCGTTGTACGCCCAAGCTTGCTTTTCAGGTCCTTCTGACTGTTCACTTCCTACATGAAGGTGTGGAATCAAATGATCCAACGTAAGCAAAAACAACACGCCAATCCAAAAACCGACTACTGCCGGGAAAAATGATAAAGCTCCCATATTTTCAGATTGTTCAATTGCCGGAATCAGAAGACTCCAGATTGAAGCAGCAACCATTATACCTGCTGCAAACCCTGCAAGTGCACGCTGCACCTGTTTTCTAAGTGTTTTTTTTTCATAAAAAGCACACATGCTGCACCGAGCGTTGTTCCAATGAACGGAATCAGTATACCAAGAAAAATTTCCATTTACGCATCTCCTTTCGCTGTTAGTTCTAACTAACTATGCGTTTTCTAAAAATCCGTGTAAAACTGAAACTGTAATTCCACACGGATTGTTTTTCTACGCGTTCAGTATATCACTAAAAAAGTGTATGGCAAGAAGCAATTTTTATCAATACACAGCATCTAATCTTTATACGCCTTCTCTATCACGCAAGTATGCTCTTTCGTAATTTTATCATAATTGATCCCAACTAAAAAGTAAATTTCCCTGATATTGCTTTAAAAGTATCTGTATATTGTTTCTCCTTAATCTGGCTTAGTGCTCCTGCTGCACTCTTATCCCATTTTAATTCTATGAGTACAGCTGGTTTATCAAGATGGATTTCTCGCGGAATAAAACATACATCTGCAAAACCTTTTCCTGTCGGCAGTTCCCGGATGATCGTATAATATTCTCTTGCAAAATAGAATGCCAGATGAATGGTACAACTCAATGAGTTTTCATCATGATACTGAAGAATTGAAATCTCCTTATGTGCTTTATCAATTCCTTCTGCCACGGCTCTTTCGTCCATATTCCAAAGAGCTTCTAATAACTTTCTTGAATCCTCAACAGATGCAGTCACCTCTGACCAGTCCATTGTACTAATTGCATTGATATATTCCTGCGAAACTTCTTTATTCGGGATTGTAACCGTCTTATCCGGCCAATGATAGCTCAAATATCCTAAATGAATCAACAGTGTCAACACATCATCTTTCCCTTGAAAGCTCGTCATATCATTGGAAAATGTCCCTGTGTTAATCTGCACTTTATCTCCTGCAAGCATCCGTACTACTGCATCTTTCAATCCGTCAAAGTTTAACTTGATATACGATTTTAAGGCCTCATAAGTTTCCGTCTGATTCCAGTAATTATCAAACACACCACTTAGCATTGCATCAACTACTGATTTCGGACTGTATATGGAATAACAGATTTTATCTTCACCAGCAATTGCTACTAATTCATATCCGTCATACCATGCACGGGTTTCCTCAAAATTACGTTTAAATTTTTTACAAAGTACCTTTACTTCTTCCTCGGTAAACCCAAAATATTCTGCCATTTCCGTGGGTTTGTCATAGAATACTCTGTAAACATATTCAATGCTGAATGAGAACCATATTTTTTTATTGGAAGAATTCCTGTCATATATGCAAGTGCCACATAATCTTTATCTTTCAACCATGCACGCAAAAAAATCTAAATACTTTTTTTTGTTCCTCTTTATCCTGTTTATACTCACGAAAGAGACAATCCCACTCATCAATTAAAATTACAAATGGACATTTTGTATAAGAAAATACATCCTTCATAACTTGTATCAGATTCTTCTCATCACGCAAAAAGTATTTTGGGGTATGCTTCTTTAAAATCAGAAATCAGATAATTTTTGAGCATTTCCAGCATTTCCTCTACTGTCCCTGTCATACTTAAAAAATTCCTGAATATTAATTTTAATCACATCATACCTGTTTAGGTTTTCTCTGTAAGACTGGTCTTTACTAATCTTAAGATTTTCAAACAATTCGTTTGTATGCTCACTTCGGTCATAATATGCTGCCAACATATTTGCCGCCATTGATTTACCAAATCTTCTCGGACGACTCACGCAGATATACTTTTTTGTTCTGTGCAAAGAGCTTCGTTTGTTCGGCAATTAATTTACTTTTATCAATATAAATCTTTGAACGCAGACTTCCTCGAAATGAAAAATTACCCGGATTCAAATAGCTTCCCATATCTGCATACCTCCCCTGTTTTCATGCTATTATTTTTTATCCTATTTATAACTCAAATACAATCACAAAAACCTGACGGCTCTGTAAATTGCTCCTGTACAGTTATTTTTTTCTATTTTCTCGCCTGATCACTTCTAACATCCAATTTTCCTGTTTTTTTCACAGTTTTCACTCAATCTTTCGATTTCTGTGCTATAATATGACATTACGAAAATATACGATGCTTAAACAGAGGTGAATTACTTGAAGAAAAAAACGCTTGTGTCTCTTATCGTTTTTTACTGGGCATGTGCCTTGTTGGTTTGATTGTATACAAAACAGATGCCACTGAAAAAGAACAGAAACGCACGACCGCACAATTAAATGCAACAGCTTACGGTGAACGTATAAAGAATGAGATTACTAATGGAATTGAGGTCACTGATACGTTACAACAAATCTTGATCAGTGAAAATGGAGAGATCAATTATTTTGATACCATTTCCAAAAAATATTATGTCTGATTCTATTGAAAGTATACAGCTCGCTCCGGATGGTATTGTGACAGATATTTATCCTGCGGAAGGAAATGAATCGGGCAAGATTGATCTGCTCCATGATAAAGATCGTTGGAGAAATTTCCTGTTATGCGAGGGATAACCATACTTTGATCACACAAGGTCCCTTTGAATTAAAGCAAGGAGGCTATGGAATTGCAGTTCGCAATCCGGTCTACTTAAAGGATGAAAATGGACAGGAATATTTCTGGGGATTTACGATTGTTATTTTGCGTGTTCCTGATATTTTTTTCAGACTCAATCAACGCACTTTCGGATTTTGGTTATAAATATAAGCTTTCGAAAACATCCTCTCCCTGGAGTGACACATATGAAGTTGTTTATCAGTCAGATGGAACTTTAACAAATCCCGTTTCTTATGATTTTTACAATAGGTGAAGAGAACTGGATATTTGAAGTAATGCCTGAAAATGGCTGGGGAAACACTGCACTTATAGCTATAATTATCGGATTTTTTACTTCTATCATATTGATTCTGTCGGTTCTTATCTGGGTCTGGCTGACATCAAAAAGAAAATAAGAACAGATTCCGAAAACTGGCACATATGGATTCACACTTACCAATATTTATAATCGTTACGGATTTGATGAATTAGCAGAAGAAATGATTGCTAAAAATCCGAACGCTCATTATGTAGTTGCACTCTTCGATATAGATGATTTTAAGTTTATTAATGATATCTATGGACATGTTTACGGTGACAGGGCTTTAAAAAGAATCTTGCTGACAGTATGAAGATTTCTTTTCCATCGGATGCATTATTGGGGCGAAACGGCGGTGACGAATTCTGTATTCTTCTCCCCCAATCGCACATATGATGATGCGAAAGAACAGTTACAACAATTCACTATGCTTCCAAAGATATTCTCATACAAGGGAAATGACTACCCATTTTATATTTCTCTTGGATATGCTGAATACCCTACCGCTGCATCAAACCGTGCGCAGCTCATGCGCTGTGCAGATGCCGCACTTTATGAAGTAAAACTACATGGAAAGAATGGATGTATGGCTTACAAGGAAGGACTTCAATCCGGTGTCCGCAAACAACTTGGATTTGCACTCAAGGATATCTCTGAACATCTTCCTGGTGCGTTTATTATCTACAGAGCGGATAAGGAAAATGATGAACTCTTTTTATGCAAACCATGAGTTTCTCCACATGGCTGGATATAAAGATATAGATGAGCTGTTTAAGCTTACAAAGAAGAGCTTTCGAAACCTTATCCGGGAAGATGAGCAACAGCAGATTGAGGCAAGTATCGGCAGCAAATCGACAGCGGCAATGAAAACGACTATGTTCACTTTCATCTTCGAAAAAGCTGACGGAACTTATTTTTCTGTTCTTGATCATGGAAGAATTGTAGAAAACCAGCAATATGGAAGAGTATTTTTATGTGTTGTTTATGGACTGGGCTGACATGCATATCCGTTACAGTGATAAGTTCTCTGAATAAATAACAGATGGTGTGGGATCATATCAAAATCCCACACCATCTGTTATTTCTTTCAAGAATGCCTTTTTATAAATCTTCCTGTATTTTGACGTCACTGTTATCTGCCAGACACTGTTTTAACACAGTGATCATTTTTTCCCCATCCAATGGTTTTGCAATATGACCGTTCATTCCTGCATTTTTTTGCCATCTGTATATCTTCCGCAAAAGCATTCGCAGTCATGGCAATAATCGGTATGGCGGCTTTTTTTCGGTTTTCCATCTGCCGTATCTTTGCAGTCGCTTCATATCCATTTAATCTCGGCATCTGAATATCCATGAGAATCAACGCATAATATCCATCCTCTGCTTGTCCCAGCATATCACAGCATTCCTGACCATCTTTTGCCCAGTCAGTCAAAAATCCCTCTTCTTTCAACAGTTCTATCGCAATTTCAGCATTTAATTCATTATCTTCCGCAAGAAGAATTCGCTTTCCAATACTTTTTTTTCAGATATAACAGACTGTTCCGACTCTTTCTTTTTTTTGTATACATCCTCTTCTGATGCAATCTCCAGTGGAATTTCCACTGTGAATTTTGTTCCTTTCCCCTGTTCGCTTTCTACATAAATCTTTCCGCCCATCAGTTCAACAAAAAGATTTCACAATAGAAAGTCCAAGACCAGTACCGACCACTTTATTCTCTGTCGCTGTATGTTCTCTTGAAAATTCATCAAAAATATGTGGAAGGTATTCCTGCTTCATCCCTATTCCGGTATCTTCACAGATGAATACATACCATGCTTTTTTTATCATCTGATGCTGTTTCCGTAATATTTACATGAATTGCCTGACCGTTTGGAGTATATTTGATTGCATTACTCACTATATTTAAATATATTTCCTGAAGTTTTGTCTTATCACAGACTGCATATTTATGCTGTATATTTTGTATCTATCGAATATTGAATTTCCTTCGATTGGATATCAGATTCAAATACTGTATTTACAGAATAAAACATTTCGCTCAAATTCTCTGCCTGCATTTTTAACACAGCTGTTCCACTTTCAATGCGAGCCTTTTCCAGCACCTGATCAATAATCGTCATCAGAAAATTTGCCCGAGGACTTGATTTTTTTCTAAATACTCCCTTTTTTGCTTTTTCCTCGTTCTTAAGATTCTTTCCGAGAAGATCTGAAAATCCAATAATTGCATTCATCGGGGTTCGGATGTCATGACTCATATTAAACAGAAATCGTGTTTTTGCCTCACTTGCTTCTTTTGCCTGTTCTGCCGATTTTTTCAATTCAGCTGCATACTGCTTCTCTCGACGTTTTTGCTGCAGACCTGATCAAAAATAGTAGCACCCATCATGGCAATTATGAGGGCTGATACAATAACAGCAATCCATTGATAAATTGAAATCCATCCCTCCTTTGGTACGATATCCACATACCATGTGTAATTAGGAATCTTACACTCTACCGTAAGGCTATTCTCAGGCATATGTTCCTGATTTTGAGTCAGAACAATCCGATCATCGGTATTCTCATCATTCGTCCATATCTCATAACAATATGACGCTTCACTTAGCCGTTCCATGCCAATTTCATCTATAAATTTATCCCAGTCGATAACTATGATCACAAACCCCCAAAAAGGTGTCATTTCCTATAATATTATTCTGATAAACCGGATGGAACAGCAAAGCTCCTGTTCCTCCCTGTTTTAATTGATATGGACCTCCAAGAGTATATTTTCCTGTTTCTTTTGGCACGCTTTGCGTCTCCACTGCGTTCATGCTCTGTCAGCATATTCATTCCAAAAAGCCTGCTCATTTCCCTGCTTTGGGGAAAATATCAGTAATAACCCCTTCCGGTGCGAGTTCGAATGCTTTTTTACAACACCTGCTTCATTCGGAAAGCATTTCTGCCAATTCTGAGAATGTAGTCTGATTCAGATCATATCCTGCAAGAATCACGTTTTCAAGAAATTCTGAAAGTTCAACATACTGATCTAATTGTGCATTGATCCGCTTTACTGTACTTTGTGCAGTATAAGCAGCTGCTGTCTTTTTTTTTTTCTCTATATTCTTTACAATAACACAGCCCAAAAGAAGTGCTTATTATAAAAAAAATAAGCAAGCCAATGATCCAACTATATCTTTTTGTCTGTTTAGAACCGGTACTTCCCTTTTCCATTTACTGTTGCCTCTTCATCTTCAATGTTTTCTGTTTTTTTTTTTAATTATATCATGTCATGTTTTTTCATGTCTATTTTTTTCTACAGTAAACGGATAACAAGTTCTTTCTTTGTCTGCTGCTTTCCTTCGCATTATCCTTAAGCTATTTCCTTTTTTCATTGACCTGTAACCGATCAGCACTGTCCCTACATATGCACATGTTTTCGGAATCATCAGCATTCCATCATAGGAACAACATCAGCCCACAGTACAACCGGGATATAGAAAGCAAAGCTTAAGACGATCGTCATCCACATCCAGCGGAAAGACTGGTCGTTTCTTTCTTTTGCACTTTTTGTAAAATAAAACGATGATAAGTAATCCCATCAGTGCAAACGGAATATTACGGTAAATGCCCCAGGAAAGCGGTGCTTCTGCACTGAGCCATTCATTCTGTGGCATCATACACAGAACAATTCTTAATCCTGCGAGTACATAGATCGCTGCTGTAGTTGCATTGTGTCCTTTGATCTGATAACGTTCACGCCAAATATAGTAAAGAATAACATAAAAGATTGTCATTGTAACGGATGTGATCCATTTACCTAATCCTAACTGTACAGTGAAATTCTCAAGACCTGTTGTACAAAGTGCAAATGCACGTGGAACCAGGTGGAATGCATCTCCACTTCCTAAAAAGAACTGCCATGATTCCAAACATGGTGAACTGACGGTTTCCTTTGCTCTTACGGATCATCAAGATTCCGATTGTAATTACCGAGATTAAATACACGGCGTCAAATAAAGTTTCTACAATTGCCTGCATAATAAATATCCTTCTTTCTTTTTTTGAATTTATATTGAATTATGTTGTTCTGATAAAACAGACCTGCACAATTACAATCACACATAACTATGCGTACATGAACATTGTTCATTTTTGTGTTCAAAAAATTTCCCACAGCAATTGTGGGAGAATTTTAATACAACGTTTTCTTTACAAGCATCAATACTGATGATGGATCATAATCCTGACGGATCATCGACACAAGAATCAGGGAAAAACAGTATGTCTGCAAATTTTTTTCTCTGTGAATTCCTGGTCAAATACATCTGCACGGACCTTTGGATCATTTTCTAAGACCTCACATAATCCATTCAGAATATGTCCCCATGTCTTCATCATTCTTTTCTTCCCACTTGTTTTTTCATCTCTCATAAAACCAAATGAATGTAATGAGAAGAACCCAGGAAACTGACGATTACCGTATTCTAATCGTTCATAGATCCATGAGATACAAGATTCGACATCGTGAAAGACCTGTTCATCTTCCGGATGAAAAAAAGATTTCATGCCAAATACTCTCTATTGTATCACTGAGCAAATCTGCCTTGGATTCATAATAATTATAAATAGTACCTGCTGATACAGAACATCGGGACGCAACAGCCCGTATACTTACGGCAGCCCATCCATTCTCCTTTATCAGATCTCTGCTGGCAGCTAATATGTCTTCTTTTGAAGTAGCAAGATGATTCACGATCTCACCTCCGATATCTCATTTCTGTATTCTAAATTTATAATGAACACTGTTCATTTTGATAATATACAGCACTCAGGTAGGCTTGTCAAGACTATTTTAACCTATTTCTTTTTTCTTATGTCAAATAGATCTTTTCAGCATTACCAGCATTGTAATAAAGCATAAACTTCCGCCAATCACATTAGATATAGGCTCTGCCAAGAACACCCCTTTTTGTTCCCATGTGAAATGCATACGGAAACAAATATGTAAGCGGCACAACGATAAATACTTTTCTAAGTAGCGAGAAGAAGATTGCCTGCTTCTTTTTTGTTCAATGATTTGAAAACGGTCTGACCAACATATTGCAGATCCATAAATATAAATGCTGCGAAATATAGTTTCAGTGCGCCCACGCAAATCAGCAAGCAGTTCTCTATCCGTGCTGAAAATTCCAATCAGAAATTCCGGTTCAAAAAATAATCACGCTCCACGTAATTGCTGTATAGATCAATATCATACAAGTCAATACGCAGATAGCTTTCTTGACTTTCTTCGGACGCTGAGCTCCATAATTATAGCTCAAGATCGGAGAAGTTCCTTCATTGATAGCATAGATCGGAGTTTCCACCATCTGACGAACACTTGATACGATCGTCATAACAGAGATATATACATCACCGCCAATTCCTGATAAGACGCTGTTACAACATATTGTTACCAGACTATTGGTCAGCTGCATGATAAACCCTGCACTTCCAAGGCTCACAATATTCTTCGCATCATCTCTACATGCTTTCCATTCTCCTTTTTTGACAGCACCCGCACTTTCAATTCCGCTTTCTTTCTCAAGAAATAAAATACATATGCTGCCGATAAAGTCTGGGAGATGATTGTTGCGATCGCCGCTCCTTTTATGCCCCTAAATTCAATCCAAATATAAACAATGGGTCCAGAATCAGATTGGCAACGGCTCCAATTGTAACCGATAACATTCCTGAAGTTGCATATCCCTGCGCATTAATAAATGGGTTCATCCCTGTTGCAATCATAGATGGGACTGTTCCGATCAAATAAATCATCATGTATGGATATGCGTAAGACAGCCCTTCTTCCGACGCCCCGAACAACACCAGAATCGGACTTGCGAACAGCATTCCAATCACCATCAATGTCACTCCACAAATGCACAGCATTGAAAATGATGTATTCATGATTACTTCTGCTTTTTTATGTTCCCTTTGCCTCGGTTAATTGAAAATAGCGGGGCACCGCCACTTCAAATAAATTGCTAAATGCAGTGATGATCACAATGATCGGAAAGCATAACCCCACTGCCCCAAGCGCTGTTGTTCCTACTGATGGAATCCTGGCAATATAAATCCGATCCACAATGTTGTACAAAAGACTCAGTATCTGAGTTGCCACAAGCATCGGTAACGCTACTCCCAAAATATTTCCCGTAACCGTTCCGTGGTCAAAATCAATCTGTTTCATCTTTATAATATTATCTTAAACCAGTCTTTTTCCTCAAACTCAACTACCGTACAGTCATTTGCATAAGTACATTCCGGTAAAATGATCATTGCATGAAGTACTTCGTTATTTGCCGGAAGCGGACAGAGATGCCAGATTGCCGCATTCAGTTTTACCATGTATCCCTTCGGCACAAGAAAAGCCTTCGCAAGTTCCGGAACCGGTGTTCCGCCGGAAGCAGGTGCAACATGGATAAGCATGTCGTCATCGAGAGCAACAATCCCTTCCCATGTAGTTGTATGATATTCCGCCATCTTGACAATTCTTTCATCCTTGCGAACTTCAATCGGTGAAAATGCCATTGTTCCAACACAGGTTCCTGAGATGCGATCCGGATAGAATTTATGAATCTCTCCCTCCAGTGGATATCCCTCGGTTCTGTCATACTGCAAAATGTTCCATACGGTGCAAAATCTGCTGCATTAATCTTTACTGCTTTTACTTCTCTCATCGAGTAAGTCCTCCTTTGTTTTAATATAATCGTATCGCTGATGGAAAGCAGACCAGCTTGCTCCACTCTCACTACCAACTCATTACGTCTAGTATATCATAATTAGGACCAATAGCGGGTGGTTTTTTTTGTTTCTATGGATTCTGGTCTATTGACTCTATACAAGGAAAACCGAATCACTGCGGAAACAGCTCTGGGTATGCTGCAAATCCGGAAATGTTGAAACGTAAAATGTAACGTCTTCTTTCCGGCAAGAATTGCCACACCTGTGTCAAAAATCTCAATCTGATTTGTCGCTTTATCCAAATCAATGTCATTTTTCACATAAGAACCTCCACTTTTCTTTCGTAAATCAATATGACCCACTGGAAGAAGACCTTCTGTACATCTTCAACCCTCCGGAACTTCGAGATTTCACAATGGGACTCTTGTGCGGGTATCTCCAGTGCAGACCTTATGCCTTGTGCATTTAAATGCGTAGTCACTTTAATACCACAGGAACACACAGAGAACTTCCGCCATCAGTTGCTTTTTTACAAAGAAGGATCTTAAACGGTTAGAACAACTTAATATGCTGTTGGTGGATAATAAAGAGAATTAACATACAGTGAAAGGGTTCGGCATCTTGCCGAACCCTTCGTTTTCATCTGACATATCACCGCCAAACTACTGCAGATAAAATCATAAATCCTACAATTGATACCATCGTGTATACCGAAATCGCTGATGAGTAGAATTCTTTTTCTCTTTTCCATTCCATTCTGCTGTATCACATTTGATATTTTTCTATCACACACGTATGCTTCCGTTCGCCTGCTGGAGCATCTTTATCATAATTAATTCCGACCAGCAGAATCTCACCTCCAAACTCTTTGATTGCCGCCGGGTAGTTCCGTTTCTTAATCTGTGCAATTGCTCCTTCTGCTGATTTATCCCACTTCATTTCAACTACTAACGCCGGAAGATTCGATGTTTTCTTTGGAAAATATACAATATCTGCATAGCCATTTCCTGACGGAAGTTCTTCGAATTTCAGATAATAATCGCGATAACTAAAATATGCAAGCTTAATCACGCTTCGTAATGCCTGTTCATTATTGTAGAAAAGAGCCGTTGTCTCCTCTGTATGGATCTTCTCAATCTGTGCTGCTACTGCATCCGCATTCATATGTACTGTATCCGAAATGATCTGGTCGCTTTCACGCACACGCTGAATTGTCTCGTTCCGTCTGACTCCCCTGATCGTCCTTGAAAATTCCCGCTTGATTTCTTCATTTGGAATATGCACTTTTTCCGTTTCTTTGTCATAAGCCAGATACCCCAGATGAATCAACAATGTCAATACATCATCTTTCTCTCTGAATGTTACAAGATCATTCGAAAATCCGCTTGTATCAACTTCTACTTCAATACCACCGATCAGTTCAGCGATTGTCTTGGAAAGTCCGTCATAATCAAGACTAATATATTCCATCAAACTCTCTGCTGCCGATGTCTGCGTCCAGTAGGAATCGAAATCATCATTTCTAAGTGCTTTCATTACAGAGTTCGGATTATAAATTGAATTTGCATTTGGAAATGAATATCCATCATACCATAACTTCATCTTCGAAAAATCTATTTGATATTCGCTGCACAGATCCTTTACTTCCTGTTCTGTAAAACCTACATATGGCGCAAACTTTCTTGGTTTTACCATTGTAAATTCTTCGAAATCAGAAATTGCAGACTGTGAACCATCTTTTTAATCGGCAGGATTCCTGTCATATAAACTGCTGCGAAAATCTTATCCGTTGTTCCACTATTTTTAAATAATGACCGTAAAAATAATAGATACTCTCTCGGATTTCTGCTTTTCCACCATTCTCACGAATCGGTGCATCCCACTCATCGATAATCATAATGATTTTATTTCCTGTATAAGTCACCAGATTCGCTAATGTATCAAACAGTGCTTCTGCTTCTTTCACTTCCGGATAAATATCTAAAACTTCTTCTATTATATTTCGTTTCACATAGGAGACTGCATCTTCCGGTGATGTCACACCAAGAACACTCGCCATATCCAGATAGATCACATCATACTGATTCAGATATTTTAAATATTCATCATCTTTTGCAATTTTAAGATCATCAAACAATTCCTTGGAATCACAAGTCTTATCATAATATGCACACAACATTTTTGGCAGCAAAAGATTTCCCAAAACGCCGTGGTCTGCTGATACATGTCAGATTCCGTGGCGTATTGATTGTTTGATTAATCAGACTTATCATTTCTGTTTTATCGACATAAACGTCATTTCTCATATTCGAAAAACCGCTGTTTCCCGGATTCAGATAACTTCCCATCTGTGCTGTCACCTCCTCGCATATTTTTTATTTAATTTCTTGTAACTTACTTGTTATCTTATATGTTTTCTTACTATATTATATCTAATTTTTTATTTGTTTTACCATAACTTACGTGTTATCTTGTACGTTTTCTTGTCTTTTATTAATTTGCGAACATATCAAGACTTATCGGCCTTGCTGCACCGGTTTCTACAGCAGTTGGAATTATGTTGAACGTTGGATTTTATGTTTATTTAAATCGAAAAAAATAGCCCCCTGCAACTGCTGCCACCGGCATTACAACCACGCAGGCGATTGCTCCGAAGATCATTGAGGCACAATTTTCAAACATGATTTTAGAATTCAACAGTAGTTCAAACGAATATCCCTGCATCCGCAGATAGGAAAAAAGAAACAGAAGTGATTCTCCTAAATATGCAAACAGAAGTGTATTCACCGTTGTTCCGGTCACTTCTTTTCCTATCTGCATTCCGCTGTGAATCAGTTCTTTAAAAGTCATATCTTCTTTATGGCTTTTCACTTCATAAACAGATGTGGTAACTGTCAGTGCCATATCAAGAACAGCTCAAGAGTACTGAGAAGTATAACAGAGACAGCAACATTTCTCATACTGATATTCAGGTTCACATTATAATAAAATACATCTTCTCCAACCTGTTGTATCTCGTTAAGACCTCCCGCCTCACTTCTCCATACAACGATATATATGAAGAAAAACAGCAACAGCATTGTGATCATAGTTGCCAGAAATGCACTCCATGTCTTTCCATTTCTACCATTTTGATAGAACAACGTAATACAGGAAATGACAACACCGACACAAACCGTAACGAGAAGAACAGGAACTCCTGATGCCATAAGCCAGATTGCAAGACTTAAGATCAACAGATTTCCACACAAAGCAATAAGCGAAACGACACCTCTGTCTCCACCGACGACCATAATTAAAATCAGTAAAATCAATCCAAGTGTTATCAGCATTTTCCTTCTCCCCTGCACCTTTCTTGCTTTCTTCTGTCTATGAAACATTCCTGGAACCTTTGTCATCACAGAAGTAACCAAAAATAGAAATCGGTATTGCCGGAGAACAATTCCTCTACTTTCCACCAGGAATCTGCACAATTCACATGGAATGTGCAATTTTATAATAGTAATTAAACTCACATCATTATTCATTCGAATCAGACACATTGGGATCAGTCCACAGCTAAAGACAAACAACAGCACATTTATCATCGTTCCCATAATGTCATATCCAATTTCTCTTCCTGATTTAAATAATTCCAAAAAATGTCACTTTCGGCTTCTTTTCAACGATTTCACTTAAGGATGCAGCGATGGCGACCGCCACATCCATGATTGCTCCCAGTCCTGAGATCAGGATTTCTGCATGGAAAATTTCATCCGGATTTTCAATACTTCCAAGATACTCCATGGTCGAATAATCAAGATCTTCTGCATGATGGATTACAACATCAAAGATTCCCATGATCATTACAAGAACAATCAATGTTGTAAAAAGTGCTGCCCATGTCTTTTATGAATCCCATTCAATCCAACCAATGTAATAACCGCAAAAAGAAATCACCAGCCTGCTACACATTTCCAGCACATTTGATGTATCTCCCGCTTTCCAAAAACCAATTGCAAAAACAACAACATTGAAAATAACGGTCACTATCGTAAGCGCACCCTGTCTTCCTGCAATGGTAATTAATACAAACATTAAGAATCCTACAAGTATCATAAGCTCTGTATCTCGTTTCAGTCCACGAATTCCAGAACCCATTCTCTTGCTTGTTCCATTGAGCAGTACCTTATCCCCCCTTATGATATGGCTGTTTCATCATTCCGGTATACGTGTACTCATTCGTAAAACTTATTGTCTTTCCCTTGTTTTCTCCATTTAGATTACTCCCTGGATGTTCTGCTTATATTTTTTTCTCCTTCGTTCCTCTGGTTCCTGTCTCTTCTCCTGAGACACTGGTTTCGACCTTTGTCAGTTTTGCAATGGGTGTGCTATACAACCATGCATCATTTGCAACAAAGATAATACACAGCAGATACAATATGCCAAGGATACAATATAACTTTCTTTTCTTGCTCTGTTTTACAAATTCCAACATTACTTTACTTCCATCTCGAATCTATCAAAAATCATTTTTTTATTTTAACGCAAAAAATTTTATTGTCAAGGTGAATTTGAAAATGATTTTCATGTTAAAAGAACAGAACAGCACGCTAACGCGCACTGCCCTGTTCTTCTTTTCTCTATTCTACTTTGCTTCTCCCTCCGGGAAAATAATCTTATTCACGAAGAAGAATACCACCATCGACACTCCTCCGTTCAGCACGGTTGTTCCGATATTGTAAAGCCATCCCGGTACAAACATTCCGGCAACTGCAACCCAGATACAGTTGATAGAGTTTACGATACATGTAACGATACAGAATGCGATCAGATACCAGAACGCCTGATACCAGATCTTTCCTTTGCTGCGGAACACAAAGCTTCTCTGGATTCCACGGACATATGCTGCTGCCATCTTTCCTGCATGATACGGATCCTCTGAAAATACTCCAAAGTTTCTTCCACACAGCGGACTTCTCTTGATATTAAGTCCAGGTCCGAGGATCACATTGACTCCCATTGTCACTGCCTCTTCCGCAAGTGCTTCCCCGATTTCCTCTCCAAGTGCTTCATCCCAGCTGTTTGCCACTCCTGCCGCTGTCGGAAAACAAGTTGCCGGAAGACTGGCATTCAATCCCAAAATGATCTCCCGCTCCTGCCTGTCTTCTCAACCCGTGAGGTCCATCAGACATTACCATCGACGGAATTCCATATTTTTCAAAATCAACGGTCTCCCATGTGTTCTTCCCTGACATCATAACTGCTTTCTCTGCCAGTGTCATTTTTCTGATCAACTTTTCATATTTCAGACTCATTTTGAAACCCACCTTTTATTTTATACTATGTTACTTTGTTACCCTTCGCAGTACCTGTGATCAGTTTTCTTTGCATTTTCCATATCACAAGTGTCTTTTTTTTTTACTGAACTTATCATAACACAAAAAAAGCAGACCGTTAAGGTCTGCTTTCATAAATGGTCGTTTTTTCTACATAAACTGTTTTAATAACATTTTTTATTTTGATTTTTCAATAATTTCTTATACGAGAAATCGATAGCAAATGCGCCCAGCGGAGCTGTCAGCACAATCGCTAAAACAGCCACGGTAAGAACGGTATCTCCGCATGCAAATCCCATCGCAAGAGGAATTCCACCGATTGCGGCCTGAACTGTTGCTTTCGGTGTATAAGCCATCATGGCAAATAATCGTTCTGTCTTCTTGAGACTTGTTCCAAGAAGGCAGACGGATACACCAAGCATACGAAACACCAGTGCACCTACGATAACAACTAACGCTTTCACACCGATTTTTCCAAGATATCCGACATTCACTGTTGCTCCTACAAGCACAAACAGAAATACTTCTGCTGCCACCCACAGCTTTCCATATTTCACAGAAATCCTCTTCGCAACAACTTCTCTCTTCTTCTGCAAACCGATCCCAATGAACACATGATCGCGATCAATGCTGAAAATGTGATCGTCGTATTCAAACTGTCTTCCATAACAACAAGCAACAGAGAAATACTCAAAATGATCAACACTTTCGAGGTATCTCTTATATGCACTTTCTTAAAGTAATACGCAAGACATGTCCCTATTAATAATCCAATCCCAATTCCAAGGAAAATAGAAACCGGAATATTGATAAAACTGAGTATAGATGTACTTTGTCCCTGCATCATTCCTGTAAATGTTGAAAACAGCACGATGACATAGACGTCATCCACAGATGCGCCCGCAAGAATCAGCTGCGGAATCCCCTGTTTCACGCCATAGCCTTCATCCATAAGCTTCACCATTCTGGGTACAACAACAGCCGGTGAAACTGCCGCAAGCACAGCTCCCATGATTGCAGCTTCAAGTATAGATAATCCCATCAGCTTCGGAGCCAGCAGTACAATTCCAACAATCTCAAACGTTGCCGGAACAAAACACATCATCACAGCCGGTCTTCCGATCTTTTTAAGACCTGAAAGATCCAGACCAAGACCGGCTCTTGTAAGGATGATAATCAGCGCGATCTTTCGAAGCTCGGCTGAGATTCCAAGAATACTGTCATCCAACAGATTCAGTACATATGGACCGAGTATCATCCCTGTGATCATCATTCCAAGCAAGCTTGGCAGTTTGATTTTCTTACAGATCCATCCCATAGACATTCCTACAAGCAAGATCAAAGCAATACTTAGTAACATCTATTAAATTGCAAGCAAGTTCTTAATTGCTTCCATGTAAATCTGTACTGCTTCTTCAACTTCAGATACGAGTGTGTACTCGTCTGCACCATGGATGCGGTAATCTACGCCCGGTTTCTCCGGTCCGAATGCGATGATATTTTTTTTTAAGGACTTCGCATATGTTCCACCACCGATTACTAACGGTTTGTTCTCTGTATCTCCTGTTACATCTGTATAAGCTTTGTACAGTGCCTCTACAAGTGGAGACTCTTTCGGGGGAAGAACAATGGTTTTGTAGTTGTGTGGATCTCAATGCGTCCGTTCTCGTCTTCGAGCTTTCCTTCGCACATCTTGAGCATATCTTCTACAGAATATGTTACCGGGAATCTGATATCGATTGTAGCGGAGATCACACCGTCTTCTTTCTTAACGATTCCGTTACAGAATGTAAGCTCTCCAAACTCATCTGCGCATTTCAGTCCAATTCCTGATCCGTCACATGCTGTACCAATGTGTGAATTATAGAATTCTACGAAATCATCTTCAAATCCGGCTTTTTGCAAGACAGTCAAAGATAACACCTGCAGCATTAACTCCAAATGCCGGTGTACTTGCATGTGCAGATACTCCCTTTGCATAAATAGTGATCTTTCCATCTTCCTCTGTTACTTTGTATTCCTGAAGTTTTGTCTCTGCGAAAGCAGCTTCCAGTCTGTCTTTCAGTCCTTCTTCTGCCGGAATCTCTGCTGTACATGCATCACATACGGCATTGAATACAAATCCACCATTGATAGAAATAATCTTTGTATTCTTAGAAGTTGCCAGCATGCCAAGCATACCTTTCTCTCCGTGAATACATGGGTAATTTGCATCCGGTGTAAATCCACAAGATAACTCTTCTGCCACTTCATTATAATGCTCCATACATCCGAACCATTTTCCTCATTACATCCCATGATCAGACGAACTCTCTTGTTGAGCTTCACACCTGAATCACGAAGAAGCTTCATTGCATAAAGCGCTTCCATAACAGGTCCTTTATCATCTGTTGTTCCACGTCCGTAAACGTAATCTCCTTCTCTTGTCAGCTTGAATGGATCATATGTCCAGTCACCGCCCGCCGGTACGATATCCAGATGTCCTGCGATACCAACGATCTCTTCGCCTTCTCCCATCTCTGCATATCCACAGTAGTTATCCAGGTTCACTGTCTTGAATCCGAGCTCATCTGCAATCTGCAGTGCTTCGTGAAGAACCTTTGCCGGTCCCTCCAAAATGGCATTCCTTCTGCCGGTGTTCCAAGCTGTGAATCTATCGCTACAAGTCTTTCCATATTGCTTAACAATTCTTCTGTTGTTGCATGAATCTTTTCTTTAATATCCATTATTTTCATCCTTCCTTTTTTACGTTACTGTTCACACGACGTGCGACCAGCAACGCATCTCGCCATTTTGAATCGCCTTTGGCGATGGGGCGAGATGCATTCAAGCCAAAACATGCATCCTCCGTGTCAATCAGCGAAGTGATTGACACGGGAGTGAACAGTAACTTTTTACTGGCTTCTATCATATGATGCGAGTGTCAAAAGTAAATTTTGACACTTACATCATCATATCATGTATCGTGAAAAATTTCCAGTCTTCCCTTAACAAAATTATCGACATTTCGTCTATAATCTGGATTAAACAATTCTTCCGTTTTAGATTATATACTCTTAATAAATTTTACTTTTCTTTAGCTTTCGTGACACGAGGTGTTCACAATTCTTCCGTATAATAACATCATCAAGTTGATACAAATGAATTACAAAAGTATCATACATAGAAAAGAAGACGGTGATTGTATTAGCGACAGATCTTTTATGATTGCCGGACTTCGACCAAAAATTACGAATAGTTTATATAGATAATGGCCCGGTGCAGTGCACCGGGCCACGTTTTTGTTATTATATTTTCTTAACCTCTTTTTCCATTTTTCAGATCTTCCACGATTTCATTGTAACGTTTTTTATTCAAACGATAGAAGAACAGAACAACTGCTGTGACAATCCACAAAATTCCCGGAATTGTTGAAAATGAATGTTTCATAACTGCAATTACTTCCGGATTCTGTACCTGATTTGCCACATATCCGTATTTACCAAGCAGAGCTGCAAGGAGTGCAGTTCCTATAGCCATTCCGATCTTATTTCCAAGAGAAACGAATGCATATTGAAATCCATCATTCCGAAGTCCGGTTTTCCATTCTCCGTATTCCACACAGTCCGGAATGATCGCATAGATTGCTGTATTAAATCCTGAAAAAGAAGAACTGTGTAACACCTGCCAATGCATAGAATACAATTGGAGATTCTTTTTACATTAAAGAAGAACATTACAAGCATAGCGATTCCTGTAAGTAATGCAAAAACAGATGCTGTTCTTCCTTTATTATTCAACTTGCGGAATACCGGCTGGAAGCAAGCTGCACCGATAATTGAAGGAATAATAATACACATGGAATATGTTGTATAATAGGAAAGCATCTCCTTCTACATAAGTGAAATAATATAAAATATCTGCATTTCTTCCATATAATGTAAATCCAAACAACACCTGTCCAACCAAAGCCAGAAGATATGGTTTGTTCTGCATAACTGCTTTCAACTGTACTTTTATTGAGATTTTTTCTTTCTCCGGAATTGTCACCTGCTCTTTTGTCTTTGCAAAACAGAAGAAATGACATGCAGCAAAGATACATCCATAAATAATTGCAACAAACAAATAACCATTCTTTGCACTGCTGCTTCCCAGCTTACTGATCAGCGGCACTGTCACAATATTGATGATTCCTATCGCAATCATTGCTGCTACGGAACGAGATGTGTTGATCTTGGCACGCTCATCAATATCCTGTGTCATAGCACCGCAAAGTGTTCCATATGGAATGTTTACACATGTGTATCCTAAAACGAGAAGACAGTATGTAATTACCATGTAAACTATTTTCGATGTATTTGACCAATCTGGGTGCGCCCAGAAAGAAAGGATCAAAAGCACTGATGTGATCGGTGCTGCCACCAACAGCCATGGACGGTAACGTCCCCATCTGGTTTTTGTCTTATCCGTCAACCCTCCGACAATCGGATCATTAATCGCATCCCAGAATCTTGAGAAAAGCATCAATGCTGATACTGCTGCCATACTGATTCCAAATACATCTGTATAGAAAATCATTAAAAAGTTACTGACAAACATCCAGCTAAAGTTACATCCTACATCTCCGAAACCATTTATGCAATCTTGCTGATCAGAGGCACTTTTCCATTATTACTCTCGTTTTCCATTAATTACCTCCCTAGTCAGAGTTTCTGATAAAACTCTGTCCTCTCTTGATTCGATCACCTATTTCTCCTGTACATTAATGATTACTTTCATGGTTGTTTCACGGTTGTTATCAATATATTGATAAGCCTTCAGATAATCTTTGAATGCAAATGTCTTAGAAATCAATGGTCTTAAATGAACTTTTCCTTCATTTACAAGTTCTATACCATCTACATAATCATCATGACGGTACATCATAGTACTCTTGATATCCAGCTCGTGGTCATTTGCAACTGCAAGGTCTACTGTTGCCATTCCTGCAAATACGGCAACAAGAACGATGATACTTCCTTTTCTTGCGTATTTAATTGCCTGTCCCATTGTGATATTATTTCCTGCGCAATCATAGATCACATCTGCCTTGTCAGGACCAAAAGCTTCAACCATTGCCTCGCCAAAAATCGCCTTCTCCATAGTATTAACGCATACATCAATACCACATTCTTTTTTGCCTTATCCAGACGAAGGTCGCTGACATCTGTGATCATTACCTTTGCGGCACCCATTCCTTTTGCTGCCTGTGCAACCAGGTTACCGATCGGTCCTGCACCAAGAACTGCAATATTCAATCCCTTTTACATCTCCTACCTGCTTCACTCCATGCACTGCAACTGCCAGAGGCTCGATCATGGCACCTTCTTCATAAGACATATCTTCCGGAATCGGTGTTACTTTAGAGGCATCTACTGCAAAATATTCTGAAGCTGTTCCTGTTGTCTGGAATCCCATAACCTTAAGTTCCTCACAAAGGTTATATTTTCCATGGCGGCACGGATAACACTGTCCGCAGTAAACCTGTGGCTCGATCGTAACTTTCTGTCCTTCATGAAATTCTGTAACATCTTTTCCGACCTTGGCAATCTCACCGGATACCTCATGTCCCTGAGTCACCGGGTATTTTGTAAATGGATGTTTTCCATGATATACGTGAATATCAGATCCACAGATTCCTATATTCATAATCTTAACTAGTACCTGATCATCTTTCACTTCCGAACCGGTACCTCTCTGAAAATAATTTCTCCCGGGTTTGTCATTACCTGCTGTAACATAATGTTTTCCTCCTTTATTGAATATCTTTTATTAAATGTTTTATTAAAGTAATTACATTATTGTTCAGGAAACGTATTTTGTCAATATGTTATTGTTCAATTCTGCCTATTGCACAAGATTTCGCTATAATTTTTATGCACTTTGCGCAAAAAAAGTCCAGGGAAGAAACATGTATTAAAAATGTTTCTTCTCTGGATTTTCTAACTTTCCATCATTCTGATCGTTATAATGTTTTAATAAAAGCCTGCAAATAATGTTTTGCCACACCAACTGCCGAGGCTTCTCTCTTATATGAACAAACTTTCAGATATCTCACATCATGATCAAATCCATTGTATTCCATTACTTTCTTCCCCTAATGGTATCATATACTCTGACAGATATCCTCCGACTTCACCTCCAAGAATAATATCCATATCATATGCCATTCTCAGATTTGAAATAAGGATTGCCAGATTATTAAGATACTCTTTCCAAACCTTCACAGCCTGTCCGTCCTGCTCTTCCACCTTCTTCATAAACTGTTCCAGTGTCTCTTTGGTATCATCTGTCAGCACGCTCGCCGCACAGTAAGCATCCGCACAGCCTTGTTTTCCGCAATAACATTTCTTTCCGCCCGGAACAAGGATCATATGTCCAAATTCTCCGGCTTTCTGATTCGCTCCCGGAATCAATTTCCCGTCAATGCAAAATGCTCCTCCGAGTGTGTTATTCAATGAAAGATACAATGCATTTCTATAGTTATTTAAATCCTCTGCCATCATTGCCGCATTGGCATCATTTTCAAAATAAACCGGAAGTGAAAAGATCTGTTCCAAAAAGCTTAAACTATAATTCTCCAATTGGAGCGCATGAGATTTGATCAGCATTCGTTCTTTCGAATTAACAATTCCCCTGGAATTGAAATTCCGATTCCCAAGATTCGTTCTCTGTGTTCTACATCTGAAAGAAATCTTTCCAATGCTTCGCTCAATTGTAAGTAGTAAGCGGCCTCTGTTGAAAATTCTAAGCGGATCCTTTCATATTTCTCTATCTCATAGTTCAAATTCACAAGTACAAATCCTGCATGCTTCGCAGTGATCCTTATCCCAACCGCATAACGGTAAGCTGGATTAATACTGATTCGTTTTGCTTTTCGCCCGCCTGTAGATTCATATTCTCCGGTTTCAACCGCAATTCCATTAGCCAAGAGCTCATTCACATTCGACAATACAGTCGGCATACTAAGATTGAGATCCTTCGACAATTCCACTTTAGACGTTGCTTCGTGATTTATACTATAATTTACTATTTTTGATTTTGTAATATTTTTCTTTTCCGCTCCAGCCATATCCAAGGCTCCTTTTCATAAATTGTTTTATAAAAGTATCTTATCTCTTCTTTGCCGCTTTGTAAAGGTTACAAATGCATTTTATTCTTCTACTTCCACCGGATTTGTCACACTGACCTTGTGATCATACCATGTTCCCTTTTTTCCGATCAATGCAAGATCAAATTCTTTGTCCAGTGCCGGAACCGGAACGTCGAATCCATAGACCTCTTCAGATGTTCCATCGCTGTAATTAATAGTATCTGTTGTAGGCTGAAGCAGTTCTGCGCCGTCCTTCTGTGCATCCTCGGCAGTTCCTTCAAACAGATTAACAATATTTTTAGACACCCAGACTGATATGAATTGTCATTTTCCCATCCTCTACTGTCAGTGTTCCTTTTCCATCCATTGCTTCATTCACATGGAACATAGAGCTGTCTGTCTGAAATTCTGCTGTATATGTTCCGTCTTCCAGTGCTGCCTGCTCCTCATCTGCCTTATCTGCAGAATCCTCTTTTGTATCCGCCTGTTCTGTCTGTGCTTTTTCCACTGTCTGTCGTCTCTGTGCTATTTCCACATCCTGTAAATACAGATGCGATCATAGAAACAGAAATTAATACCATTAATAACTTCTTTTTCATCTAAATCCTTCCTTTCATTAATTCAAAAAGGTCATGCAATTCCCTTTTCTCTGAACAAGCATGACCTTCTCAATATCTTCTTACAAATTACTCTGCATCAATTGCAGCCTGTGTATGTGCTACATACAGCTGCTGGATTGCCTGGATCTCTCCTAAACCTGCAATCTGAGTATCAATGCTGTCAAATGCTCCTGATGCCTCAAACTGGCTCTTCTTCCAGGAATCATCGTCATCTCCGGCCATATCGTTGTTTGCATGGTCTCCTGCAACAACCATCAGCGGACGAAGGATTACTTTTTATATCCTGCTTCTTTCAGTTTTCAATCACTGCTTCGCAGGATGTATCTTCCGGTTCTCCCTCTACAGTTCCGATAAATACATTCTCATAACCAAGCTGTTCCATCTGTGTCTGCATCTGTGAATAGCTGATCTTTTGCTGTATGAGAAGTTCCATGTCCCATAAATACAAATGCGGTTCCCTCTTCACTGCTGCATCTAAACTGTCATATCTTTGCTGTTTTTCACTGCCTCTGCTGTGATTGCTTTTGCCACAGCTTTTTGTCTTCATTGATTGCTGATGCATCAGATCCAACTTCTCCAAGAAGTGGTTCTGCAATTTTTACAGATTCAAATTTATCCTGATATTTCTCAACTGCCTCTGTCAGTTCATCATATTCTGCTCCATGCATTAAATGTGTCGGCTGAATGATCAGATTCTTAACACCATTATCTACTGCACGGTCCAGTGCCTGTTCTACATTATCAATTTTTCATCATCACGGGCCTGTACATGATTGATAATAATCTGTGCTGTAAATGCTCTTCTTACGGACCAATCAGGATAAGCTTCCTGAAGTGCCTTCTCCATGCCACCGATATCTGCTGCACGACTGTCATTGAAGGATGTTCCAAAGCTTACTACTAAAAGCTCATTTTCTCCGATGTCATCTGCATTGAGAGGATCATCCTTTGATGCATCTCCTGTATCTCTTCAAAATAATCCGGATCTGCATTCTCTCCCTCTACCAATTCTTTCTGTGCATCTGTCAGTGCATCCCAGGCCTCTTTAGCCGCTTTACACTGCTCGTCTGTCTGTTTTGTCTGTTCTTTTCCTGAACATAAATGTCGTCGATCAGCTTTGCAACTTTATCGGCTGCCGCCTGATCACTGTCTTTTGTTGTATCCTCTGTTTTCGTGCTGTCTGTTGTTTTTGCAGAATTTCCACATCCACCTAACATGGATACACTCATTGCTGCTGCGATACATAAGATTACCAGTTTCTTTTCATTGTTGTCCTCCTGTTTATAACTGTTTTTGCCATACATTTTATACAAATATCTGTAATTTTTCGAGTCTATTTCGTACTGCCAGTTCCTCGTGGCATGAATTCTTTCTATTCCTGTACTGTGAAAGGCAGGTCTCCCGGCTCATTGCTCAAATCGCTTCTTTTCTCCTTCCTGGTTCCCCAGTGGTATCGCATAAGCTCGCGAAATACGGTGACGAGTTCGTACAGGATTCCTCACCTGTGCCTTTCACCAGTCCGCATTTCCCACGTCGTTCCTCTGATCATTCATAATCAGGACGCTATCATCCATTCTGACTGACAATTCTCACGCATCTGTATTAAATTATATGTTACACGGGGTCATTCTATCACACTTACACAAATGCGTCAAGAAATGTTATAAATTGAGGATTTGGCCTCATTTCCGACTTTGATTTCTCAGCAAAATGAAATATCCCTCAGAGACAAAAATTTGTAACTAAGGTGGTTTATTATTATGAAAGAATCAATAGCCAGGCATTTCTGGTCGGTTTTCGCGATGGAATTCGATCGGACTTGGATATCTTGCGGTCTCCTTTTTCAATCGGTATCGCCGCAAGAAATATCGGCCTGAATGCATTTTTTCTGGATTCCTTTATGAGTCTGTTAAATAAATGCATCTGCCGGAGAGTATGCCGACTGACTGTAATTGCTGCAAACTCTCCTTATATTGAGGTCGCAATTGTCAATTGATCACGAAATGCACGTTATCTTCTATGAGCTGTGCCATGAGTCAGCGTTTGAGTCCCGACCTTTGCGCTAGGACAATTCGCTGATGAGTTATGATATCACAGACGAACTTTTTTGGAATTGCGATCAGCAGACCAGGTACTTTAAAACCCTTATTATACCTATGGCGCGATGGTAACTCCGCCCTGGGCTGGGCTTTGAACTATGCTCGGTGTCATTGCCGGAAAAATATCATGTCACCGCGTATGGTCAGTGCATTTAGTGTTGCCCCTTTTGAATGTTTATCGCTATCATCATTCCTCCTTCGAAGCAGAATAAAGTCGTTGGTGGACTGGTTACCTTGCATTTATCTCAAGCTTCGCAGCAACTTGC
>VOFJ01002135.1_pt1 | contig 32300 bp, 54 predicted proteins | sample 5384081 | NCBI WGS metagenome assembly VOFJ01 (sample SAMN12384729, study PRJNA508395) | human gut metagenome | isolation source: healthy gut I | host: Homo sapiens | reverse complement strand
TCAGTGGCCACTTCGGTCAGTTACGTATTGCTATCACAGCCTCCCCGATCAGCCGCCGAAAAACCGGCCGGCGTACGATGTGGCGGTGCTGTGCGAAAACACAGCGGGAGAAATCCGCATTGATACGAGCCTTGGAAAACGCATTTATCTGGAAAAAGACGAGTTCTATAACCCGGCACCGATGTTTTCGATTTGTGCCGTGAAGCAGTAAAGGAGTATTTGTGAAAAAATATCTGTTAAAACGACTGCTTCGCCTGATTCCGGTATTCCTCGGCGTGACGATTCTCGCTTTTCTGCTGACGGGACTTTCCTCGGTCGATGCGGTGGATTTAAAAGAGAGCAGCAGCGGCGGCGTGATGTCGGAGGCGGAAAAAGAAGCGATGCGGGAGGAGCTGGGACTGAATGAGCCGAAAGCTGTCCAGTACCTGCAATGGCTGAAAAACGCCCTGCGCGGTGACTTCGGGGAGTCGTACGTTTCCGGCAAACCGGTGCTTGTAAGCTTCCGCGAAAAAACTGCCCGCAACGATTGCACTTGCGGCGCTGGCGCTTGCCATGACGGTCTGTCTTTCGTTTCCGCTCGGTATCTTAAGTGCAAAATATCAGAATACGTGGGCGGACCGCAGTATCAGCCTGTTCTGCTTTGCAGGTAATTCGTTTCCGGGGTTTTTCACTGCACTTCTTCTCTTGTATTTCTTTTCGCTGAAATGGAATCTTTTTCCAGTTCTCAGTATGGGAAAGGGATGGAAAAGCTGTGTGCTTCCGGCGGCGACGCTTGCGGTTTCGATGACGGCAAAATACACCCGTCAGGTGCGTTCTGCCGTGCTTGCAGAGCTGGAGCAGGAGTACGTGGCGGGTGCACGGGCACGTGGGTTAAGTGAAAACCGGATTCTGTTCGGAAATGTATTAAAATCCGTGCTGCTTCGGATGGTCACGCTGCTATTCTTATCCGCCGGTTCGCTGCTTGGAGGAACCGCCATCGTTGAGACGATTTTCATGTGGAATGGTGTCGGAAAAATGGCCGTGGATGCCGTTTCCATGCACGATATTCCCGTGATTCAGGCATATCTGGTGTGGATGGCGGCGATCTATCTGCTGCTGCATCTCATTGCTGATCTGCTGATGGGTGCACTGGACCCGCGGGCGAAGCTGGAGGGAATGAGATGAAAAAAGAACAGAAAAGAAAAGATCCTTTTTTATGGCATCCTCGCCGGTGCGCTGCTGCTGTTTGCCGCGTGTGCGGCCCATCTGGCACCGTACGATCCGTATGAGCAGAATCTGGAACTGTCTCTTCTTCCGCCGTCCGCGGCGCACTGGATGGGGACGGACCGCTATGGAAGAGATCTGTTTTCAAGGATTCTCTCCGGCGCGCGGGTCAGCATTTTTTCAGCACTTCTTGTCGTTGCGGCAAGCGCTCTGATCGGAACACTCGCCGGAATTTTCAGCGGCTGGCTGGAAGGTAAAACGGATACGGTTCTGATGCAGATCTCCGATATTTTTTCTGGCCTTTCCGGGTATGGTATTTGCAATCGCATTTTCCGGCGTTCTGCAGAGCGGCATGACGGGAGCCGTTGTGTCGCTGATCCTTGTTTCCTGGCCGAAATATGCACGGCTTGCACGGAACCGTGTGCTGGCATTGAAACACATGCCGTTCATCGCGGCGGCGCGCCTTTACAGGAAACGGAACATGGAAGATGATCAGACGCCATATTCTGCCGAATCTTGCGGGGCAGACGATTGTCACAGCGGTGCTTGATATCGGAACGATGATGCTGGAAATCGCGGGTCTGTCCTTCCTCGGCCTTGGTGCGGAAGCGCCGTCGGCGGAGTGGGGAGCGATGATGAGCAACGGAAGAAGTATGCTGCAGACCGCGCCCTGGGTCATTCTGGCGCCGGGACTGGCGATTTTTCTGACCGTTCTTGTCTGCAATCTGCTTGGTGAGGCGGTACGGAAAACGGTGGATCAGGGATAAGGGGCAAACGAAAATGGAAACAAAGGGAGCAAAAACATGAGCGAAAAACTGCTGGAAATCAGCGGCCTTTCTGTCTGTTATGAGGGGGAGCAAATTTTAAATAACATCTGTTTTTCCGTCGAAAAAGGAGAAACCGTCGGCATCGCCGGGGAGTCGGGCAGTGGAAAAAGTACCTTGCTGCGAGCGATCCTGCGGCTGATGGGAAAAGAATGGCTCCATCACCGGCGGGCAGATCACATTTCGCGGAGAGGAGCTGACGGGCATGTCCGAAAAGAAGCTGCGGAGTCTGTGCGGTTCAGAAATTGGTATGATTTTTCCAGAATACAGGGGCATCACTCTGTCCGACCCGGAAAATCGGAGCACAGATCTGTGAAAGCGTGCGCGCCCATGAGAAACGCTGCGGATTCATCCCCCCGATTTCTGGGGGAATGTCTGGCAGAAAAAGCCGCAGAGAAATCAAAGATATGACGCTCCGGCGATTTGCGGATATGGGGCTTTCGGATGGCGAGACGATCTGGAACAGCTATCCATCGTCGCTCTCCGGCGGCATGAACCAGCGCGTCGGGATTGCGCTCGCAATGCTGCTGCATCCGTCGCTTCTTCTGGCGGACGAGCCGACGAGTGCACTCGATGTGGTTTCGCAGGCGCAGGTGCTGCGGGAGCTTCAGGCGTTGCAGCAGAAAGAGCAGACGGGGATGGTGCTGGTGACGCACAATCTTGCGGTTCTCGAGCAGATGGCAGACCGGGTTGCTGTTTTGAAGGATGGAAACATCGTGGAGCAGGGGGAGACAAGGACGGTTTTCGATCACCCCAAAGGACGAATATACAAAAAATCTCCCTTGCGGCTGTGCCGGGAAGAGGGAAGAACGATGCATAATCATAACATGCTGGAGGTAAACAACTTAAGCAAAAACTTAGCTGGAACCGGCCGGGAAACGGAATTTGCCGCCGTGGACTGCATCAGCTTCACACTGGATGCGGGGAATGTCTTGGCCTGATCGGGGAGAGCGGATGCGGAAAAAGCACGACGGCCCGTCTGATCACCGGATTGGTCCAGGCGGATGCAGGCAGCGTTCTGGTGGAAGGCGAGGAAATCCTCGGAAGAAAAGGCAGGCGGCAGCGCGAAGTTTACCGGAAAAATACAGATGGTCTTCCAGACCCCGCAGGATTCCTTCGATCCAATGCAGACGCTCGAAACCGGGATTCTGGAAGCTTTTCGGAATCAGGGAATGAGCCGGAAAGAGGCGTGTCTTCATCTGCCGGAGCTGCTGAAAAAAAGTGGAACTTAGTTCGGAAACGGCGATACGCTATCCCCCGCGAGACGAGCGGCGGAGAGTGCCAGAGAGCCGCAATTGCGCGGGCTCTTGCTGTGCAGCCGTCTCTTCTGATCTGCGACGAGGCAACGAGTGCGCTCGATGGGCGGTACAGGCGCAGATTGTTCAACTGCTGAAAAAACTGCAGCGGGAAGAAGGACTTGCGATGCTATGGATCGGCCACGACCTTGCGCTGGTGCGGGAACTCTGCAGCCGTGTGATTGTCATGCGGCAGGGAAAAAATCGTGGAGCAGGGGAGACGCGGGAGGTATTGGAGTACCCGAAAGAGGAATACAGGAAACTGTTGATTGAGTATAGTCTGTGAGAAAGCTGTTGAAACAGAAAATCAGACAGCGGAAATGGTGGTGCCATTTGCAAAAAACAGGAGAAGTACAGAATGCAGAGAAAGAACGGCAGAAGGAAAAAAATTGCATATGTTTTGTGCGGCATTCTGGCGGTGGTACTGTTTTCCGGTTGTCAGAGCACAGCGGCAGATGGTACAGATGAAAAAGTTTTCGTATACGGCGACACGACATTCAACGCCGAAAACGACGAGTCCGATGTCAACCCGCACAACGGCTATTCCGGCTGGGCGTGTATCCGCTATGGGATCGGTGAGACGTTGTTTCATTATTCCGATTCTATGGAGATCGAGCCATGGCTGGCAGAAAGCTATGAGCTTGTGGACGATACAACATGGCGGATTACACTGCATGAAGGCATCTCCTTTACAAGTGGGCGCACTCTCGACGCGGAGGCGGTCAAAGAATGTCTCGAGGATCTGATCGCAGTACATGACCGTGCACGCGGGGGATCTGAAAATTGAGAGCATCGAGGCAGACGGCCTGATCGTAACGATTCACACCGAACAGCCTGTCCCGGCGCTTCTGAATTATCTGTCTGACCCATATGGATGCATCATTGATATGCAGGCAGGTGTGACGGATGACGGCAATGTCGCCGGAACCGGCCCGTACCGCGCAGTACAGGTGGAGACGGATCAGGGACTGACGCTCATGAAAAAATGACAATTACTGGAACGGAACGCCAAAAGCTCGACCGGATCGAAGTAAAAACGATCCGCGACGGCGATACGATGACGATGGCGTTACAGTCAGGCGAGCTCGATGCGGCGTACGGCCTGCCGTATTCCAATCTGATCTTGTTCCGCGATGAACCATACACGATTTCTTCGGCGGATACGTCGCGTACCTTCTTCGGACAGTTCAACGGATCATCCGAGGTGCTGCAGGACGACCGCGTGCGCAAGGCGGTCATCGGGGCAATCGACAGGGAGGGCTTTGTGAATACGCTGATGGAAGGAAACGGCAGCGTGGCAGAGGGTCCGTTCCCCTCTTACTTTGCATTCGGCGACAGCAAAGTGCAGGAGGGAGTCCTATGATCTTGAGTATTCCAGAGAACTGCTGGCTGAAGCAGGCTGGACTGATGAGGACGGCGACGGCTACGTGGAAAAAAAGACGGAAAACGCCTGACCATCTGCTGGCTCACGTATCCGAGCCGCCAGGAACTGCCGCTTCTCGCGGAGAGTGCACAGGCATCGCTGAAGAAAATCGGAATCGAAGTACAGATCCAGTGCACGGCAAATCATCTGGAACTGCTGAAAAAAAGGAAACTGGGATGTTTATGTCAGCGCATTTGTCAGCGCACCGACGGGCGATCCCGAGTATTTCTTTACAACGCACTGCCTGCAGGATTCCTCCAAGAACCGCGGCGGTTATTACAGTGAGACACTCGAGATGCTGGAGCAGCAGTTAAGCGGCGAGTTTGATACCGAAAAACGAACCGAACTGGCCATCGAGATGACGCAGACGCTGCTGGATGACCACATGTTTTTCTTCGCATCACACCTCAAAATGTCAATGGTATCCGGCGAGGGCGTGACGGGGCTTACGGCGCATCCGTGCGATTATTATGAAATTACAGTCAATTTGGACAAAAACAAATGATTATTTGGCAAAAAAGAGCAGAAAATGTGGATTTTCTGCTCTTTCTGCGTTATGATAGGAAAAGAACGGCACTGCGACGGTGCCAGAGAAGAGAAAAGGAGAAGTTACGATGCGGAAAGAAGAATTAAGAACATATATTGAAAACCACGAATCCGAAATGATCGAGGATCTGAAAAAGCCTGATCCGGATTCCAAGCGAAAAACAGGCGGCAGAGCCAGGCAAACCATTCGGCGCACCGGCGGCAGAAGCACTGGCGCAGGGAATCGAGATTCTGGAAAAATATGGCTTTGCCGTAACCAACTACGACAACTACGCGATTGCAGCTGACTTTAATCAGGAAGAAAAAGGGCCTTGATATTCTCGCCCATCTCGATGTCGTACCGGCAGGCGAAGGCTGGCAGGAGACCGATCCATTCACCCCCCCGCTCATCAAAGAAGAAAAAAATGTTCGGCCGCGGAACCGCAGACGACAAAGGACCGGCGATCGCAGCTATCTACGCAATGCGCGCTGTCAAAGAACTCGGTTACCCATTAAAGAAAAAAATGTCCGTCTTGTCCTCGGTTCCGACGAGGAGTGTGGAAGCTCTGACCTCGAATATTATTATAAGAAAGAAGTGGAAGCACCATGCACCTTCTCACCGGATGCCGAATTCCCGGTCATCAACATTGAAAAAGGCGGCATGCGCGGCCACTTCGAAAAAACATCCGATGCCGGAACGACAGGCGTGCGCCTCGTATCCTTACAGGCCGGCACCAAAACTGAACGTTGTACCAGGCAAAGCATATGCAGAGCTTGCCGGCATGGCAAAAAGAAGACCTGAAAACCTGCGCTGACGAGACTGAGCAGAGGACCGGCGTTTCCTTCGTTCTGGAAACACACCGAAAACGGCAATATAAAATCACCGCCTGCGGTGCCTTCGCCCACGCATCCACCCCGGAAATGGGTAACAACGCACTGACCGCACTGCTGCAGCTTCTCGCATCCGTTGGAATGGAAGAGAGTGAACTGAAAAACCACATCAGTTTCCTTGCAAAAAGTTTACCCGCACGGCGACGGCAAAGGCGCAGGCCTCGGTGTCGCCATGTCAGATGAAGAGTCCGGCGAGCTCACCTTAAGCCTCGACCTCATGAACTACGACGGCAAAACCCTGACCGGTTCCTTTACGACTGCCGCGCCCCGATCTGCGCGACAAAAAGAAAACCTGTACGATACCGCTGGGCAGAACATGAAAAAAGGCGGCTTCTCCATGGAAGGCAGCGGAATGTTCCCACCACACCACGTCCCGGCCGACAGCCCGTTTGTCCAGACCCTGCTGCAGTGCTACACGGATGTCACTGGAAAACCAGGCAAACCATTTGCGATCGGCGGCGGAACGTATGTGCATCATCTGAAAAACGGCGTTGCGTTTGGATGCGCGGATCTTGAAGTCGACAACCGTATGCACGGAGCAGACGAGTTCGTGGAAATCGAATGCCTGAAAGAATGCGTTGTGATCTTCGCGGAGGCGATTGTGCGGATCTGCGGGGAATAAAATCCTGCAAATAAAGAGGAAAGAAGAGTCCCAATGCCGTAAACTATTTTAAACGGCGTGGGACTCTCTTACGCAACGGAGAAAGAAACAGATGAGGGCGGGAACATGAGAGAAATATTGGGAATTTTGCTGGGATCCTTTTAATTACTGCTGGGGATGTCGAAATGTGGTATTAACCGACATCCCCTTTTTTATTGAATTTATGTTTAACTGTTAAACTTCCGAGCAGTAACGAGCGCGGTAACAAATTGTTGCAGAATACAAGGAATGCTTGCATTTTTGAGACGCGGTGGGTAAAATAGAGAACATATGATGGCACAAAAGAGTGGAGATTAAAATGAAGAAAAAAAAACAGGAAAACGGATCCGGTATGGCAGTCCTGCCGGAGCGATTTTTTTGTTCTGGGAGTGCTGATCCTTATCGTGGGCGGAAGCTTCGCGGCGTACACTAATTTTCAGAGTGTAAAGCGCGTGTCGTATCGACAGGAACACAGAGCGATACAATGTGTTGGTTCGAATTATCTGTCACTGATAAGCCTGACGGATGAAAAATCCTCCGGTGAAACGGATTTCACTCGCAGAAAGTGACAATTATTACACCATTACGGTAAGCGTGTTATAGCAAAAATTGAAACGATTCAGAGCCACATCTTGATGCCGTTGTGTTGCATCTCGATGTGGCTTTTTTGATATAAAAATGGAAGAAAAAAATACCCATTCATGCGCACATGATTCGTATTCTTTTCTTCCATTTTTTTATGGCTCTGAATTGTTACAAATTTTTCTCAGAACCGCAGTTCCCTGCACCGGTTCAGGCATGCAAAGATTTCCTGCCGTCTCGGCCGTGCCAGGTCGCTGGGTCTTCCAGGAGCGAGAAGAGAAGCAAGGCCTTTTTCATCCATCTGTTTTTCCAGCAGATCCACCACCTGCACCAGTGTTTTCTTACTGTCCATTTTGTGTCCGGCGGCTTCTAAAAGGAGCGCAGCCAGCCCGTTCAGCTGTTCACTGTCCGTGAGCTGTTCCACGGCGCGCAGATCCGTCAGAGATTTGTTGATAAGGATGGATTCCCGTCCCATGACCTTGACTTTCGTGCGGTCACTTCCCGTCAGGCCTTTTACCCGGCTGCGGGCAGCGGTGAAAGGCTGGAACGGAAAAAGGGGCGCACGGAGGCAGTAAACGGCGGAAATTCTGCAGCTGTGGTTTTTGCGCGATCCGTAATGTCATAAGGAACGTATTCTTTCATCTGAATGACAGTGTCTGCCACATGGAAGTAAGAACCGGAGCTTCCGGCAACGAGAATCGACGAGATGCCGAGCTTCTCATACAGATCCCTTTACGCGGCTGATAAACGGTGTGATCGGTTCCTCGCTGTCGGTAACGACGCGCTGCATCAGCTCATCGCGCACCATAAAGTTGGTGGCGGACGTATCCTCATCGATAAGAAAGAGGCTCGTGCCGGATTCGATGCCCTCGATCACGTTGGCGGCCTGTGAGGTGCTTCCGCTGGCATCTGCAGTCGAAAATGAGGTGGTGTCGCTCTTTCCGGGAAGATCGTGGATAAAGAGGGAGATATCGACGTTGCGGATGCTTCTGGAGTCCTCGGAGCGGAGCTTTCCGGCACTTGCATCGGTAATGACGTATTCGCGCCCGTCCCCGGCGATGTGGTTGTATACGCCGCGCTCAAGCGCCTGCAGCAGGGTGGATTTTCCGTGGAAGCCTCCGCCTACGATCAGTGTGACACCGAGTGGAATTCCCATGCCGGAAACAGGTCCGCGGTTTGGAAGATCGAGGGTAACGCGCAGGGATTCCGGTGAGGTAAACGGAACGGCGTGCTTCATCGGCAGATCGGAAACACCGGTCTCGCGCGGGAGAATGGAGCCGTCGGCGATGAAGGCGGTGAGTCCTTTTTTTCTTTTAATGCGGCGCGGATCGCCTGCTGATCTTCACAGAGACGGGCGACACCGGCGCATGCTTTCGGATCCAGAGCGCGGTAGAACAGCGATTTTTCTACGCAGCCCGGCAGGAAGTCGAAGAGAATGCGGATCAGTTCCTGCGAGGCGATGGTGCGGCCATTGGCGGGAAAGCCGATTTCCATGTTGACGATAAGACTGCCGTCGGACGGATTCAAAACGCAGGCAGTGCGTTCCAGAATCTCCTGCCCGCAGCGGCTTATCCCCAGCAGACCACTTTTGCCGGAACCCTTTGCGCGGAACGAATACGGTGCGATGGCGCGCGCAAACTGGCGCAGCAGGTAATCCTGGAGGGCTACGCGCTTTTCATACGTGTCGTAGAGAAAAGCCGGAAACGCAGCGGTTTTGCCGCTGACATGAACGCTGACCCGCGACGGAGCGGCGAACGGATCGCCCTGAACATGGTCGATGGAGAGTGTGTAGCGCGGAAACTGATAGGCACCACGGGTAGATTTATAGGCGGGATAGCTTTTGTGATTGATACTGAATAAAAAGCTGTTTCAGATCATTTGCTGATTGCATGAAAAAACTCCTTTCAAAATAAAAAAGGTGAGACTGCCGTACAGAGCGTGTCTGAGAAAAAGCCTTTCGCAAGCTGCGAGTTCCGGTTTGCGGAAATGATTTTTCAGACACGCGCTAGACGACAGCCTCATCCAAAAAGCTTTAACGTCTGGAAACACTCTGGCGCTTCACCAGCTTGGTTGCCATGCACATTTTCAGACATTCGCGTTTCGGATCGGCCACGCGGTCAAGCAGGCGCTGGACAGCGGTGGCTCAAGCTCGCGTTTTCTGACCTTCATAGTGGAAAGTGGCGGAACCATCATATCGCACATCGGAACGTCATCAAAGCCGATGATGGAGACATCCTCCGGAATGCGGTAGCCGTTCTCGCGCAGCGCACGCATGGCGGCCGCAGCGATGATGTCATTGTCGGCAAAGTAGGCATCCGCGATCGGAGCTTTCGACTCGAGAAGGCGCAGCATGTCGCGGTAGCCTTCGTCCGAGGTCGGGGAAACCGGGTGGACATATGGATGTGAGGTGCTGATACCGTTTGCACGGAGCGCTTTGTAGTAGCCGTCGGCGCGTTCCGGAGAAGTTGCTGATGTCGAGGCTCGAGTGAAAGTAGCCCACGTTTTTGTGTCCGCACTGAATCAGATAATTCGTGGCGTTGAACGCCCCTGGATGTTGTTGATCAGAACGCAGTCGTAATCGAGCTCATCGTAATAGCAGTCCACGACAACGATCGGAACAGAAAAATCGCGGAACTTGCGGAAATCGGACGGAGCCATTTCGGTTGCAAGAAGAAGAATGCCCTCACAGTCCACAGCGCGGAGTGCATCGAGCTGGCTGTCAATATCCATGGTCTCATAAAAAAATAGGAGATATGAAGCGCACAGCCCTGGCGGGTGCATTCGGTGGAGATTCCTTCGGTCAGCTGGGAGAAAAACGGCGTGTCGGCAGCAACCTTTCCGTGCTTCTTATAATTGACCAGCTGAATAATGCGGGAGGAAGCGCCGGAGGATTCATTTTTTTTTTTTCGGCGCATAGCCATACTCGGCTGCGGTTTTTAAAACCAGCTCTTTGTGGCATCGCTGATGCCGGGTTTGTTATTGAAAACCATAGAAACCGTGGCAGGCGATACGTTGATCAGCTTTGCCAGTTCTTTCGCAGAAATATTCATAAGAGTTCAGCTCCTGTTCGATAAAATCAGCCCGCACGGTGCTTCCGTGTGTTTTGTGCATGCGGATGTTGAAATTTATTTCAGTATTTATCTGAAAAATATTAAACTTATGCATTGATTTTAATATGAATTAAAAAAGAAGTCAACTTCTGAGCTGTAAAAAGTTGAAATACGAAGAAATGCATAAAAGCAGCCATTCTTTTTTGTATAAATTACTAAAAAAAGATTTAATAAAACTGAATTGATGTTGACAAATTCAAAATAATTTAGTAATATAAGAGCCATAAAGAACAGAGAAATTCAAAATATAATTTAGCAAAGTTTAAAGAAAATTAAATGGAGGAAATGAATATGAAATCAGTTAAGATCGGATTTGCACCTACGAGAAGAAGTATTTTCAGCGCTCCGGATGCGGTAAAATATGCCAACCCTGACGAGAGAGCGTTTAAAAGAGCTCGGCGTTGAATTTGTTGATATCACAGACATCAATGAGGAGGGGCTGTTTTTTACGATGAGGCGGACCGTGAGAAAATCCAGGAGAAATTCCGCCGTGAGAACGTAAAGGGAATTTTCTTCCCGCACGGAAACTTCGGAACGGAATATGTCTGTGCAAGGCTGGCAAAGGAAATGGGGCTTCCGATACTCCTCTGGGGACCGCGCGATGAGAGACCGGATGAGAACGGTGTGCGTCTCCGCGACAGCCAGTGCGGTCTGTTCGCAACCGGAAAAGTGCTGCGCCGTTTTGGCGTTCCGTTCACCTACATGACGAACTGCCGCCTGACCGATCCGGAATTTGAGCGCGGCATTCAGGATTTCCTTGCTGTATGTAATGTGGTAGATACCTTCCGCCACACCAGAATCCTTCAGATCGGACCGCGTCCGTTCGACTTCTGGTCGACCATGTGCAACGAGGGCGAGCTGCTGGAAAAATTCAACATTCAGCTTTCCCCGATTCCGCTTCCGGAGCTGACCGAAGAGATGAAGAAAGTAAAAGCAGAGGGCACCGAGGTAGAGAAAGTCGTTGCTTACTGCAATACCAATATGTGTGTAAAGATCAACCGGAAGAACTGGAAAATGTAGCAGCTCTGAAGGTTGCAATGAAGAACCTGGCTGCAAAATATTCCTGCAATGCCATCGCGATCCAGTGCTGGAACGCACTGCAGGGCGAGATCGGCATTATGCCGTGTGCGGACAAACTCTCTGCTGAACGAAGAGGGAATTCCGGTTGTCTGTGAGACCGATATCCACGGCGCCATCACCGCGCTGATGGTAAAGGCTGCCGGCAGAAACGATAAGAGAAGCTTCTTTGCTGACTGGACGGTACGCCACCCGGACAACGAGAACGGCGAGCTGCTGCAGCATTGCGGACCGTGGCCGATTTCTGTTGCACAGGAAAAACCGACGATCGGTTATCCTCTGGCATTCAGCCATCCGGGTGCTGTAGAGGCGCAGGCAAAATTAGGCGAAATGACACTGGCGCGTTTTGACGGAGACAACGGAGAGTACTCCCTGCTGCTTGGAAATGCAAAAGGTGTCGAGGGACCTTATACGAAGGGAACCTACGTATGGGTTGAGGTACAGAACCTGAAACGCCTGGAGGCAAAAATCGTGGAAGGACCGTACATCCACCACTGTGTCGGTATCCACGAGAACGTTGTGCCGGTTCTGTATGAAGCATGCAAATACATCGGCATTGCCCCGGATTTATATGATCCGATTGAGGAAGATGTCAAAGCATATTTAAGAGGAGAATGAAAATCATGAGTGAATACAAGGAATTGAGTTGTCTGGCGTATGATCTGCGGAAAGAAAGTAGTGGAAATGGTAGTTTCCGTCAAGGGCGGCCACATCGGCGGTGACATGAGTGTCATTGATGTGCTTGTAGCGCTGTATTTTAAAGAGATGAACATCAGCCCTAAGAACATGGACGACCCGGACCGCGACCGCTTTGTGATGAGTAAAGGTCATTCCGTTGAGGCATATTATGCAGTACTTGCAGCAAAGGGATTCTTCCCGATGGAAGAGGTCATCGAAAAATTCTCCAAATTCGGCAGCCCGTACATCGGCCATCCGAACAATAAACTGCCGGGTATCGAGATGAACTCCGGTTCTCTCGGCCACGGACTTCCGGTCTGCGTGGGAATGGCGCTGGCAGGAAAAATGGATAAAAAAAGATTATCGTGTTTACACCGTTATGGGTGACGGCGAGCTGGCAGAAGGCTCTGTCTGGGAGGGCGCAATGTCCGCAGGAAACTACAAGCTGGACAACCTCTGTGCGATCGTAGACCGCAACCGTCTGCAGATCTCCGGAAATACCGAGGATGTCATGAAACAGGACAGCCAGGAGGAGAGATGGGCAGCGTTCGGATGGAATGTTCTTTCCGTACCGGGCAACGATATGGACGCGCTCGTTCATGCGTTTGAGCTGGCGAAACACTGCAAGGGAAAACCGACGGTTATTATTGCAAACACAACGAAGGGCTGTGGTTCTTCCGTGATGGAAAATAAGGCGGAGTGGCATCATAAAAGTGCCGACACCGGAGGAAGTAGAACAGATCATGAAGGATCTGGATGAGAGAAAGGAGGCACTGTCATGAATAAGATTCCAAACAGACAGGCCATTTGCGAGGTTTTAATGAAACATGCCGAGACGGATCAAGATATCGTGGTGCTCTGCAGCGATTCCAGGGGAAGTGCTTCCCTGACACCGTTTGCAAATGCGTATCCGGAGCAGTTTGTGGAGATGGGTATCGCGGAGCAGGATCTGGTCAGCGTTTCTGCCGGTCTTGCAAAATGCGCCAAGAAAGCATTTGCGGCAGCTCCGGCGTGCTTCCTTTCTACAAGAAGCTATGAGCAGGTGAAAATTGACTGTGCATACTCAACACCAATGTAAAGCTGATCGGCATCAGCGGCGGTGTGAGCTACGGCGCACTCGGCATGAGCCATCATTCTGCACAGGACATCGCAGCAATGGCAGCTATTCCGAACATGCGCGTTTATCTGCCAAGCGACCGCTTCCAGACAGCAAAACTGGTTGAGGCGCTTCTTACCGATGAAAAACCGGCTTATATCCGGGTGGGAAGAAATGCCGTTGCGGATATTTACAGCGAAGAAAATACCCCGTTTGAGATGGATAAGGCGACGGTTCTCTTGGAAGGCACCGATGTTTTACTGGTAGCCTGCGGCGAGATGGTCCGCCCGGCGTTCGATGCAGCTGCCATGCTGAAAGAAGAGGGGAATCAGCGCAGGACTGCTCGATATGTACTGTGTGAAACCGTTGGACAAAGAGGGCCTGGTAGAAGCTGCAAAGAAGGCAAAAGTTGTCATTTCGATCGAAGAGCACGCTCCATTCGGCGGTCTTGGATCGATGGTGAGCCAGGTGGTCGGTGCGGAATGCCCGCGCAAAGTCGTTCATATGTCTCTGCCGGATGCGCTGGTGATCACGGGAACTTCCAAAGAAGTCTTTGACTATTATGGACTGAATGCCGAGGGGCATTGCAAAAAAAGCGAAAAAGAATTACTGGCTTAACCAGAAATGGAATCAGCGGTGAATGTGATAGCCCGCAGGGAACTGTAAACTGCCGCAGGTCTGCGTATGCCATGTTCCTGCGTGCCCGGGCGGAAGAAAATCCGGGAACGCAGGAACTTTTTCTATATAATCAGGAATAAATCGTTCTGCGGAAGATGTTGGAATGTGTGGTAATCACCAAAGATCTTGCCTGTAGGGGCAGGGTGAATGCTGCGACAATAGAAAATGATGCATGGTGTGTTGAAAAAACAGGGTGTATTCAGCGTTATTCGAGATGGGGGATCTGGATATTTATAAAATTTTAGGAATGGAGCTGGAAAAATGGAGAAAAAAGGTATATCATCGGAATTGACCAGAGCACGCAGGGAACGAAAGCGCTGCTCTTTGATGGTGAAGGACATTTACTGCGCCGTACCGACCTGCCGCACCGGCAGATCGTCAATGAAAAGGATGGGTGTCCCATGATCTGAATGAGATTTACCGGAATACCGTACAGACGGTAAAAACGCTGGTGGCAGAGTCCGGTGTTGCACCGGAAGAAATCGCCGGAATTGGCATCAGCAATCAGCGAGAGACGACGGCGATCTGGGATAAGGCGACCGGGGAACCGCTGGAAGAGGCAATTGTATGGCAGTGCGGCCGCGCAAGTGGAATTGCGCAGAAAATTGCGGAGCAGGGTCACGCAGAGGAGATCCGCGAGGCGACGGGTCTGCAGCTTTCGGCTTATTTTTCCTGCTGCAAAGATGGCATGGCTGCTTCGAAATGGCGGAGAAGAAAGACAGAAGCGTGCGGAAAACGGCGAGCTGTGTCTGGGAACGATTGACAGCTGGCTGATTTACAAGCTGACGAGGGATCATGCATTTAAGACGGATTTTTCAAATGCGTCAAGAACGCAGTTGTTTAATTTGAAAACGCTGGCGTGGGATGAGAAGATCTGTGAGATGTACGGTATTCCGGTCTGTGCGCTGGCCAGGGTGTGCGATTCCGATGCGGTGTATGGAACCACGACGATGGAAGGATTGTTTTCCGAGACGGTTCCGATCTGCGGTGTATTAGGCGACTCTCATGCGGCTCTGTTCGGACAGGGCTGCTTAAAACCGGGTATGATCAAGGCAACGTACGGAACGGGTTCTTCGCTGATGATGAACATTGGAGACAAGCCGATTCAGAGCAGCCACGGTGTTGTGACTTCGCTTGCGTGGGGAAGAGGCGGCAAGGTGGACTATGTGCTGGAAGGAAATCTGAACTACACCGGAGCGGTGATTACCTGGCTGAAGGATGATCTGAAGCTGATTTCTTCGGCAAAAGAGACGGAAGGACTGGCGAGGGAGGCAAATCCGGCAGACCGCACGTATCTGGTTCCGGCATTTACCGGGCTTGGTGCGCCGTACTGGGATGAGAAAGCAACGGCATCGATCAGCGGAATTACCCGCACCACAGGAAAAGCCGAGGTGGTAAAAAGCGGCTCTCGACTGTATCGCCTACCAGATCACCGACCTTGTCCGTGCGATGGAGCAGGATACCGGCATGCGGATCGAGGAACTCCGTAGACGGCGGCCCGACACGAAACGGATATCTGATGCAGTTCCAGAGCGATATTACGAATAAACGCGTGAATATTCCGGACGCGGAGGAGCTTTCCGGTATCGGGGCGGCTTATATGGCCGGTATTTCAGCCGGGGTCTACGATCTGGAAAAACTCGCGGGAAATATGAAACGAAGTGTGTGTATGAACCGAAGATGGACGATGAAATCCGGGAGAAGAAGTATGCCGGATGGAAAAAAGGCTGTCGACAGGGTATTAAGTAAATAGGGGACTTGTGCTCTGTGCGGCGGGAGGTTTTTTGCGCCTGACGGTGGGATGACGAAGGGGGGACGCGGGCATTACTGTACACTCGGCATCGGAACACGGGGCGGTTCCCTGCACTGAGAGAGGAATAGCGCTTGCGCTGACTCAGGGCGTGGGTATAATAGAAAGAAGAAAAAAGGGTTAAAAGTTAAGAAATACAGGAGGAAGGGCTCATGGGGACGTATTTGAATCCGGGGGATGGGTTGTTTAAGATTGCGTTGAATTCTCAGATTTTTGTGGATAAGAGCAGATTGCTTTGAAGTGACAAATCGATGTGTCGGGACGATGCAGAGGTTTGTCTGCGTGAGCCGTCCGAGAAGGTTTGGTAAGTCGATGGCGGCGGATATGCTGGCAGCGTATTATCAGCGAGGGATGGATTCGGATCCGCTGTTTCGGGAGCTGAAAATTGCGGATTGTGCTTCTTATTCTGCACATCGGAATCAGTATGATGTGATCAAGCTTAATATGCAGGAATTTTTGGAGTGAGACGGAGAGCGTGGAAGAGATGCTGCAGATGCTGCGCAGCTATCTGATTTTTGATTTGAAGGAAACGTTTGGTGAGGTTCGGCTGCGGGATGAGAAGAATCTGGTTCAGGTGATGAAGGATATCTATGGTACGACAGGACATTCATTTGTGATTTTGATTGATGAGTGGGATTGCCTGTTCCGGGAATATCAAAGTGATAAGGAAGCACAGAAAAAGTATCTGGATTTTCTCCGGGCGTGGCTGAAAGATAAGGAATATGTGGCGCTTGCCTATATGACGGAATTCTGCCGATTAAAAAATATGGTTCTCACTCAGCACTCAATATGTTTTCGGAATATTCCATGACGAATCCGCGAGAAATGGCGGAGTTTTTCGGATTCACAGAGGAGGAAGTGCAGGCGCTTTGCGAGAAATACGGAAGAAGCTTTGAAGAAACGCAGGCCTGGTATGATGGATATGAGCTGGCGGCGATGTGCGGAAACGAACTGAAAACGTATGCGATGTACAGCCCGAAATCGGTCGTGGATGCTATGCTGAGCGGGATTTTTGATAATTACTGGAATCAGACGGAAACGTATGAAGCGTTGAAAGCTTATATTCGTATGAATTTTGAAGGGCTGAAGGATGATATTGTGAGAATGCTGGCGGGAGAGCGGATTCGGATTAATATAGGCACATTTTCCAACGATATGACGACATTTCAGGGAAAGGATGATGTGCTGACGCTGCTGGTGCATCTTGGATATCTAAGCTATCACTGGATGGATAAGACGGTGTCTATTCCGAATAAGGAAGTTTCGCAGGAATATATCAATGCCATCAGTACAATGGACTGGAAAGAAGTGATACGGTCAGTGGAGGATTCGCGAAAACTGCTGGAAGCGCTCTGGAATATGGATGAAACTGCAGTTGCGCTGGGGGTGGAAAGAGTACATCAGGAGATTTCGGCGTTAGAATATAATGATGAAAATTCCTTGAGCTGTACCGTCAGTCTGGCTTTTTATTTTGCGAGAGAATATTACACGGTGATTCGGGAATTTCCGACGGGGAAGGGATTTGCAGATCTTTGTTTTATACCGAGGAAAATGTATGCGGACAAGCCGGCGGTTATTGTAGAACTGAAATGGGATAAGAGTGCCAGGGGAGCGCTGGAACAGGTGAAAGACCGGGAATATGTGGAGGCGTTGAAAGAATATAAGGGGAATTTACTGTTGGTGGGGGTTAATTATGATAAGAAAACGAAGACGCATACGTGCGTGATTGAGAAATTTGAAAAATAAAATAATCTACAAAACAAAAAAAGGAACGATTTGGATAGAACGTTCCTTTTTGTTTGTAGAAAATAAATTGTACAGAAATAAAAGGCGCTGTATAAACAGCGCGTAATGCTGATAGAATGCGGGAAAACAGCAAGAAAAAAAGAGGATTAAACTTGTAGTTCAATGAAGAAAAGAATAGATGTGGTATAGTATCAAGAAAAGGGGATTTCGCATGAAGATGAAATCTCAATAGAAGATGTATTCGAGTGTGTCTGAAAAATCATTTCCACAAACTGGGACTCGCAGCTTGCGAAAAAGCCTTTTTCAGACACGCTCTAGAGTGTACATTATGCAAAAAAAGGAGGGACAAGAGTTTGTCCGGTAAAAACAGGAAGTATGGTAAGATAAGCTGGTAATGGAGAACGTATGCAGATTTGTATGGATGAAAAAAAGGGAGGATTCTGTTTATGGCTACTTACGTTATTTCTGATATTCACGGTGAGTATGAGAGATTTATGGAGCTGCTGGAAGAAATTGAGTTGAAAGATACAGATACGCTTTATGTTCTGGGTGATGTTTTTAGACCGGGGTGAGCATCCGATTAAGGTGATATTGAAACTGATGGAAATGCCGAATGCGTTCTGTATCGTGGGGAACCATGAGGTGATGGCGCTGGAATGTCTGCGGTTTCTCTGTCAGGAAATCACAGATCTTGCCATCGAGGAAGTGGATGCGGAGAACTGCTGGACAATCTTGTTCTCTGGAAGTATAACGGCGGTGATGCTACGATCCGGGAATTTCGGGCGCTGGATCCCGAGATGCGGGAGGAAGTACTGAATTTTCTGGAGGATTTCAGTCTGTATGAGGAGCTTACAGTGGGAGAAAAACAGTATCTGCTGGTGCATGGAGGGCTGGGTGGATTCACACCGGAAAAGAGGATCGAGGAATATTCCCTGCACGATCTTGTATGGGCCAGACCAGATTATCAGAAGGAATACTTTGCGAATACAAATCTGGTAACGGGGCATACGCCGACGCAGACGATTCCGGAAAATGATAATCCCGGGTATATTTATAAAAAAATATCACCATCGCCATCGACTGCGGCGCATGCTTCCCGGGAGGGCGGCTGGCGGCAATCTGTCTGGAAACAGGGGAAGAGTTTTACAGTTCGGACAACAATGGGTGAAAGATTTTAGACGTTCCATGATGCCAGTATCAGAAACCGAAATCCGGAACCAGCAGAACAAGCGGGAAGATTTTTGAAACAGGACATGCCAAAACACAAGCAGGAAAGCCGTTTTGGGAAAAATGAGCGGATAACAAAAGCTTTGAAGATTGCAGGAGCAGACATGAAAGCTGCGAAAGAAAAGGAGATTTTGGATGCACTATATTATTACCGATATACATAACGACAGCTGGCGGTTCATGAAATTGCTGGAAAAATTGATCTCAAAGAGGACGATCACCTGTACCTGCTTGGTGATTTGTTTGACCGCTGCATGGAGCATCCAGACCCGGCGGGCGTGTATTTTCAGGTATTGAAGCTGGGGAAAAAATGTACTGTGATCCGCGGCAACCACGATCATTGGCTTGCCAATTACATTTTCCGCTATTACGGGATGGATGAGAGAGACCGCACCCTCCTGCAGCCGTATCCGTACAATTCCTTCCATCTTTTACAGGAACGCCTGACGGAAGTTGATTTAAAAGCAGCTCGCAGAGCGCATCCTTTCCTGGCCGGTACAGGTGGAAATCGAGGTGGACGGTCAGCCGTATCTGCTTGCCCATGCCTGTACGGCAGAACCGGGGAAATGGAAACTGGACAACTATTATCTGATGGGAGATTTGTGGTACAAGGTTTTTTCTTCATGAGGGAGTGCATGGATATATTTCCGTCTGCGGCCATCAGAACATGGGAAATGGATCCATCTGGAAGAATAAAAAAAAAGGAAACGTTTATCTGTGTGACTGCGGCTGCGGCTTCGAGAATGGAAGACTGGGATGTCTTTGCCTGGAAACGAAAGAAACTTTCTATGTATAAACAAACAGAGGAAAAAGCAATGAAGCGATATATGATGTCAGATATTCACGGATTTCTGGAGGCATTCGAGGCAGCTCTGAAAAAAACAGACCTTTCGGGGAAAACCAGCTGATTCTGTTGGGCGATTACATAGATTATGGGCCAGATGGCCGGGCGGTGCTGGAAAAAAGTCAGGGCATTGCAGGAAAAATATAGTTTCGGAAAAAGTCATTGCCCTGATGGGAAACCATGAAAAGCACTGCTGGACTGGCTGGAAGAATATGCGGATGTCAACCGGCATATCGGCAGTGTGGAACAATATCGCAGCCGGGAATGGCTGACATCGGATGCAGATGGAGACTATGAAACGCTGCATAGCTTTCTGAAAGAAGAACATTTTCAAGAGTTTCTGGAAAAAGAAGCACACCTCTCAGAGGATTCCAGAAATGCAGAAGCAGTACGGCTGATGTTCGAAGATGCGGGGATCTGATCACCTGGATGCGCCATTTTCCTTACTTTTATGAAACAGAACGCCAGATTCTGGTGCACGCCGGAATTGCCGAATGGGGCGGTAAAGACTGGCTGTGCGTGACCAGCGAGGAGCTGATGGTGGGGAAAAGAACGGTAAGTCGCGGAGCATTCTATAAGGATGTGATTGCAGGTCACATCTCCACGGCAAAAATCAGTGGAAACAGAATATATGACGGTATCTGGCATGACGGTCAGAGTCATTATTATCTCGACGGAACCACCTGGCGGAGTGGAAAAATTCCGGTGCTGGAATATGACAGTGAAACTGGAAAATACAGAGAAATATGGTGAGACACGTTGTAATGCAGCACAGTAAGATCACGGCAGGGCAGAAAAAGTGATTTAGTCAAATCAAGCAAGTGGTAAAGTGGATTGCGAATATCCGCTTTGAAAAGACACAGGATCGAAACAGAAGGGAGTACATCAGATGCATTTACCAATCAGTGTGACACAGGATGAATTATTAGAAGTATTGCTTCAGGTTGCGCCGGTGCGGCCGGTTTTTATCTGGGGTGCGCCCGGCATCGGAAAATCCGCGTTAGTGGAAAAATTCGCAGACGAAGTCGGCCTGCCGTGCGTGTCGCTCCTCGGAAGCCAGCTCGCGCCGGAGGATATCATCGGCATTCCGCAGATCCGGGGCGAGACAGCGGAATTTCTTCCGCCGAAGATGATCGCCAGAAAAAAGAGCCGTATGTCCTGTTTCTGGACGAACTCAACGCCTGTACGCAGGAAGTGCAGAAAGCCTTCTATTCCCTGATCCATGAGCGGCGGGTCGGAGAATACCATCTTCCGGAGAGAAGCATTGTGATCGGAGCAGGAAACCGTGCCGAGGACAGCGCGATCGTAAAAACGATGTCGTCCGCCCTTTTTAAACCGTATGTTCCATGTGCAGCTGAAAGCGGATGCAGGACAGTGGATCAAGTGGGCGCAGGCAGAAGGACTCCATCCGTGGGTCATTGACTATATCATTCAGCGGCCGGATCACCTCTTTTCCGAACCGCCGAAAACCGAAGAACCGTTTTCCACCCCGCGTTCCTGGCATATGCTGAGCGATGCGTTGAAGGAATACCGGGCCGGGGGAGCAGGATATTTCGCAGGAAACATTAAAAATGATGGCGTACGCCTGCCTCTTGGAACAGCATGCGGGGATGTTTCTTGCTTACACAAAAACACTGCGCAACACACATCTCCTGGATGACATTATCGCGCAGAAAGCAAAATGGCCGGACAAGCCGGAAAACCGGGATGTGCTGTATTTTCTCGCACAGTCCTTCCGTGCCAGACTGCTTGCAGAACTGCCGAAAAGCAAACAGGGAATTTCCGGCGGCATGCTTTCCTTTGCGTACCGCGCCAAGGGCATGATCAAAGAACTCGCAGTGATCAATTTTGAAATCGCCCAGATGACCGTCGCAGCTGATGGAGCGGAGGCACTGCCGGACTGGTTTATGATGGAAATCATCCGTGATCTGCCGCGGCTCGTCGGATGAAAAAGGAAGGAGAAAAAGGATGCCATACGTTCGAAGCAGGTATTACCGCGAAGAAGAAAAAGCCGGCCGGGTACCGCAGAGTGGAGGCCGGCTTTGGTTTGCTGGAAAAAAAATACACTGTTCCATCAACTGGATGGGTACATCACTGCAAAGCCCTCACATCTGAATGCAAAAGGAAGTCTGGCCTGTATTACCATGAAAGATGGAGATATCTACGTCAACATGCGGGCGAACCTGTCGCCGGAACAATGGTGCTATGTGATGGCACACAACCTTCTGCACCTGGCGTTCGGCCACTTTGACAAAGCGAGCATCCCTTCCGACTGCGAATTTGTCCCGGCACTCTGGAACAAAGCCTGTGATATCTACATTACCAGATTCCTTTATGACATCCGCCTCGGCGAGCCGATCTGCGCAGATCCGGCGGAAGCATATCCGATCAAACTGAACAGCGAGCAGAAAATTTATGAATATCTGTTGAAGCACCAGGATAATGGTGCGCAGATCTGCGGGACAAACTCTGAAAAATTAAAGGATATGATCGGGGTAGAACGGCCGATCGTTTATAAAAAGGGAGAAAGAAATGCATATGCTGAAAATTTTTCCTATGCAGTCACTCATTCCATCAAATCTGCACTCTGCGATGCGGGAGGATACGATCTTAAAAACGAAAAAGAATACCGTCATTTCCAGAGTGCAGCAGAATGGTTCCTGTCCCATTATCCGCTGCTCGGAGGTCTTGCGGCTGCATTTAAAATTGTGGAGGACATTGAACTGTGCCATCGGTATGAAATCCATATTGCAGCGGTTGACGCAGAGCAGGGAATCATTTATGCCAATCCGTCGTGCGGATTTTCGGAGGAAGAGTGGATTTTTGTTCTCGCGCATGAATATCTCCATGCCGGACTGCAGCACCAGAAACGGTGCAATGGGCGTGACTTCTTTTTGTGGAACATCGCCTGCGACTACGTCATCAACGACTGGCTGCACGAAATGGAGATCGGCAGAATGCCGCCGGATGGGCTGTTGTATGATGAAACACTTCACAACAAATCGGCAGAAAGTATCTATGATCTGATCGTGAAAGAGATCCGAAAGTACAAAAAGCTAAACACCTTCCGGGGCTTTGGCAGAGGTGATATGTTTAACGGAAACAGACCGCATTTTACTGGAAGAGAAAACGGGGTCAGCCTGGATGAACTGCTGAAAAAATGCACTGCGGGAGGGATTGGATTACCATCAGGAGCACAATCGTGGTTTCCTGCCGGCCGGGCTGGTGCAGGAAATCAGGGCGCTTGCGATGCCGGTCATTCCCTGGGATGCCGCGCTGGCGAAGTGGTTTGACGTACAGTTTCCACCGCTGGAAAAACACCGTACCTATGCGCGACCGAGCAGACGGCAGGGTGCCACGCCGGACATTCCAAGACCAGGATATGCGTATTACGAGCAGGATCTGGAGAGCCGGACCTTCGGTGTGGTCGTGGACACGTCCGGTTCCATGAGTGCAAAACAGATCGGTATGGCACTTGGCTCCATCGCCAGCTATGCCGCGGCGAAAGATGTTCCGTTCGTGAGAATCATTTTCTGTGATGCCAAAGCGACGGATGCGGGATATCTGGCACCGGAAGATATTGCCGGACGGGTAAAAGTCACGGGACGAGGAGGAACCATACTGCAGCCGGGCGTGGATTGTCTGGAACAGGCGAACGATTTTCCAAAGGACGGGCCGATTCTGATTATTACGGACGGGGAGATTGAGAATGACCTGAAGATAAGACGAGAGCATGCATTTCTGCTTCCGAGAGGAAACCGGCTGCCGTTCCGGGCACGGGGAGAAGTGTTTTATTTTCGGGAATAGTGCGGCGTAGTCTGTGTCTCTGCAAGAAGCGATAGCAGCGGCAGAGAAAGCGGACAGAATTTGCGGATGATGTTTTGCGATACTTTAGAGAACAGAAACAGAGAACACGAGAGGAGACGCTGAGAATGAGCATTGTCATTACAGGCGATACCCATGGCACCTTTGATATTGAAAAAGTTGTACGCTATTTTAACGAGCACGAAGACGAGTACACCCGGGATGACTATCTGATCATCTGCGGAGATGTCGGCATTGTGGCTTTTCCGCAGCATACGAAGCGAATACGAGAGCCGTTTTCCGAAGTCTGCCGGTGACGACACTGTTTATCGACGGAAATCATGAGAACTTCGAACAGCTGAATTCCTACGCCGTGGAGCAGTGGAACGGCGGAAAGGTGCATATCATTGAGGACAATATGATCCATCTGATGCGTGCCCAGATCTTTACGATTGACGGGCTGAAATTCTTTACCTTCGGAGGTGCTTACAGCATCGACAAAATGTCCCGCGCGGAGGGAATTTCGTGGTTCCCGGAAGAAATTCCGTCACGGGAAGAGTACGAAGAAGGATGGGCAAATCTGGAAAAAGAAGATTTCCAGGTGGACTACATACTGACCCACACAGCCCCAAGAGATGTAGCCGCGGCAATGGGGTATGGAGAGCTGTCTGACGATGAGGTGGAACTTCGCCAGTACCTGCAGCGCGTGGCGGATGAGACAGAATTTCAGAAATGGTATTTTGGACACTTTCATGAAGATGCGGAAGTGGAAGAGGTGTTTGTGTGTCTGTATGATGAGGTTGTGGAGGTGAGTTAGGACAGGATCTTGTCCTGAAAAAAATAAGAAGCATGGTAAGATAAAATAGAAGCAGAGAACAGCCAGAAAATGTACGTCGAACCATAAAAAATCTGCTTTGAAAAAATAAAAGTTAATTGTGTTCTTCTGACGGGGCGTCCATGTGATCCAGCGCATACTCACACGCCTGAATCACAAAACTGGAAAAGGTAATGTCCTGGTCAGAATCGGAAATTGCCTGTTCGATCTGATCGATCAGGTGAATGGGGAAAACGGATGGTTTTGTTTTCCGTTTCCTTGCGGTTGCCTTTTAACTGAAATGCCATATCAAACTCCATTCTGCTGCCGGAGAATATAAGAACGGAGCATGCTTCCGGATCTTATGTGGAAAACTACGGGCAGCATAAAACATAACAAAGGTGTTTCAAAAAGGTTCGACAAAAAAAAATTTTTCGAATCTGCGAAATCGAAAAATGAAGAAAAAGCTGTTTTGGGGACAGCTTATTTCAGTGCGCTTTTTTCTGGCTGTATTCTGATTTTTAAAGAGTACTGGAAGCCCAGTCTGTTTTATTGTATTGCATAACTTGCTTGAAATATGCATTGCAAAATGCATGACAAAATATATTGCAAATTAAGAGAGAATGTATTACACTAAAAGAAAAAAATGCGAAAAAGTAGACAAGGTGAAATGAAAAGATAAAATTTGTGGGGGCTATCATATTTTCATTATCCCAAGAGTTTGTCGGAAAGGGGTGGAAACATTCGATTAAAGAACAATATCACTTATACCACAAACAAAACAATGACAGGAGAAAAAGAAATATGTCGTCAAATGATCATTACATTGTAGATTATCAAAAATTTGGAGGAATCAAATTGTATAAAGTTCATGGATTTATGGGGATTATATCGAACTTGACAATTCCGTCGTAGAAAGAAAAGTGTGCAGCCTGGAAGAAGCAAGAAGCGGAAAACATAAATTCTATGAAAAAAGAATCGGGAAGGGAAATCAAGTTTGATGAGATTCCATGGAAGTAAAAAAAAAGAATAGGTATAACTGATTTTTCAGCACCAAAATAGAAAAAATAACAGCCTCTTCAGAAACAGAGATAGATGCTTTTGAAGAGGCTGTTGTATCAAAACAACAATAGATGGGGGAAAGAAGATGAAAAGAAAATTTTATCATATTTTGGACAATGATAATGGCATTATTTTTAATGCTGACCGCTTGCTCCGGCAGTGGACCAAAAAGATAGTGATGTTGAGGAAGATATCCGTACGTGTGGAAAAAGAAAAATTCTGGAAGAAAATGAGACCATCACAAAGATTGAAATCAAAAATCGCGATACCGACAAAAAGCAGAAAACGGACAAGGTATTAACTAATATTACGACGGAAAAAAGATGATGTTTCCTATGCAAAGAAAAGTAACATTATCCTATCGCAAATCCAATAAAGGATGGGAGATTGAAAATATTTCTGTCAATGATTCTGAAGAATGGATTGTCAAGCCGCTGAAGGGAATGATGGAAGAAAACATCCCAGATTCTATTGTCGGCGAGTATGTGACGATTGACGGTGAAGACTGGTATCTGGGCAGCAACGCGGAATTCAAAGTTCAGGATCAGAAAACAGATCTGGAAAAAAAAGGAACTGACCGTATCACACTTGGTGTGGTGATTACCGATGCAGTAGAAAAGCGTCTGGAACGATTATTGTAAACTATGAATTTTCAGACAGAGCATGGAAAAAGGTTTCGGCAGCGGATCAGGGAGATTTTAAGGTAGAAGAAATTCCGGAAAAAGTCATTCATGTGGATGAAAATACTATCTTAGATTATATAGAGGGAGCAGTCATACCATTTGGAAGAAATGAGATGACATATGTTGATCCAGAGGATACCACCGTTTCCTATGGCTTTCTGGGAGGCCAGGATGTGGCAGTTTCAAAGATGATGTGACAGAGTTTGCTGTTGATAAACAGGAAGCAAAAGAAGAAAAAAGGAACACAACAGTACTATACGTGCAGTGGAAAAAGTAAACACAGGGAATCATTACATATAAAATTCAGGTAAATGCGGTCTATTCCTACTACGAGGGAGAATGGCTGGATCCATATATGGAAGCAAAAAGCAGAGCTAGAGTCTATTGATCTTGCCGGAAAATGGACAGGAAGATATTCTGGTGCCGGGGATGAAGGAACAGTTGAAATGGAGCTCACCGAAGAGAGTGATGGCACATGGAGCGCCGTTTACAGCTATAATCCGGATGAGTACATGGAAGCTGGCAATGAACCAGGGTCCTATGAGGCAAAAGGTACATTTGATAAGGAAACATTGAATTAAACTTGAAGGTAGGTGACTGGGTTGAAGCACCGAAATCTAAAATATTGGATGGCTTTAAGAGAGATATCAGGGCTACTTATTACATTGAGGACGGAGCCTTAAAGGGAATTGCCCAGTTTGATTATCCGTTTGAAGTAACGAAAAAGCAGAATAAGGAGCAGGTACAGATGAAAAAAATGGATCCGCGCATTAGTGGCAGGCGTTGTTATTTTGGCTGTGATTCTGTTCAGGGATTTTTGTCCTTCGAAATACACAAAAAAAGACACAAAACCGAAACAGAATCCAGAAGAACAGAATACGAGTGTATCGGAAAACAGTACATCGAATGAGAGTACAGCAGAAAACAGTACGGATGATCCTGACATTATTGTAAAAGACAATGTAAAGGTTATTACCAATGAGATGAAATCAGAGGATCAGCCAACGGAAGTTTTTGATAACAGTCTCATCTTTGAGAAAGATCCTGGTTACCAGACCGGAGCTGTTCTTGTTGCAGGAGAAATCAGTGCAGCGCCATCTGGATTTATTCGAAAAAGTAGTGCAGACAGAAAAAAACGAATCAGGGTTACTGGGTGGAAACAGAACAGGCGACCCTGCTGGATGTATTCGAAAAGGCACATATCATCAAGCAGTTCCGGCTGACAGAGGATGGTGCAAGTGAAACAAGAAACAGCAGTGCTTATACCATTAAAAAGGCTGTTCTGAAGATGGATCGGAAGAAGAGACAGAGGAAGAAGACAGTGATTACGATTACAGCGTTTCCATCAATGTTGAAGAAGAACCCGTTCAGTTTTCCGGAGAGGCAGGATGGGGATGCTGGCTGGAACTTCAGATTGATATCGAAGACGGTGAAGTCCAGTGTGGAATTGCAGTAAGGGAGCAAAGCCGGTATTGCCCCTGGAATGCGGTGCAAACAGCGAGAAAGAATTTGAAAAGGAAAAAACCGTTTATGAACGAAAACTGCCGAATATCGAGTTCAATGCCGGTATTGTACCGATTGTCATTACTAATCATCTGGAAGCCATTGTCGGGGCAGCGGGAAGTCTGGAAGGTGGCATTCACAGCTCTTACGGTGCAACAGCCGACAGCACCCTGGGATTCCAGTATGACAGCAGAACCGGCAAAGTAGAAGAAGTCAAAGAAGGAAATCTGAATTCAGACGGATTTGAGTGGAGTACGGTTGAGGTGAACGGAAGTCTGGAAGCATACATCGACATCCGGCTGAGCGCAAAATTATATGACAGCGCTGGCCTGAATCTTTCCGGCGGAGCAGTTGGAAAAGCAGAAGGCCAGGCAAAGGTATCCATGAAGGACGACCTGGGTGGATATGCGGGCTCACTGGAGCTTTCCATCAGCCCGAGAATCAAAGGAAAAAGCAGTGGTTGATATCCCGGTCATTGATAAAAAAATGCAGGAAACAGATCTTTTTGACCGGACCTTTGATCCAATCTGGTCAAAACACTGGGAGTCAAGTGCAGACTGGCAGAAGGATATGGAATGGACGGAAACTGGGGAGCAGGGAGATATCTATGTTACACGGTATGGAGAAGTAAATCAGTGTGACAGCACGGCATTCCAGTTTGAAATCCCAAAAGGCTGGGAAATTCAGACGGAGGAAGTTGGCGGTCCCATGGATGCGGTCAGAGAAAACGTTGTTCTGACAAACGATAGAGGTGTTACCGTTTCGTTTTGGTACTGCCAAAGGCGCGCTTGGCGGCTATTCGCGTGATATGCTGAAGGCACAGGTTTCACAGGCAGACACTTCTAATTTTGTGCCTGGATATCCATGGGGAACCGATCGTGACTGTTCAGATCTTGGCGAATTTATGGTAGCACGAGTACATATCACAGGCGAGATGATGGCTGGCATTGATGATGATTATGTTCCTGTAGACAGCACGTTGTTCGCAGTGATACCGACATCCCGTCTTGGCGAGATTGAATTTGCAGGTCAGGCTGGGGACGTAGACGAATTTTTTTTTGACTATCCGACACCAGTTGCATTTATCGCAGAAGCACCAGACGGTACATTTACAGAAAAAGAAGAAGAACAGGTGATTCGTATTTTTGAAGAGCTTTAAAGTGGCTGAATTAGATTAAGAGGTACCCCGGAGGGCAAGAAGAGATGAACTGTGTTCCGGGGTATTTCAACATCACGTAAGATAAGATGGAAGGAAAGTACTATTTTAAAATCTTGTGAGATCAAAGAGTGAGGATTTTTTGGAAATTACATAAAAAAGAAATAGTAAAGAGAAACGAGCTGCGATATAATGAATGTGATGAAAAATGAGTAACGAAGAATCAATAAAAATATGGAAAAGAACATAGAAAAACATGGATTTTTCGGGAAACAGAAAGAAAAAGGGAGGAGTGTTTCGAGATGGAAACAAAGAACAAAAAACAAAAAAGAAAGCCATCATGCTTGCTGTAATTGGTATTGCGGTTGTCTGCATTTGTGTCATCGGAGTTTTTGCAGAGAAAGCGTATGACCGCCATCAGGAGGAGCTTCGTTTACAGGCGATTGAAACAAAAAACAGTGAGATTGATGAGGAATATCAGAGATTTGAAAAAGGAGAAGACAGAGATAAAAAACTGGAAGCATTGAAACAAGAGATGGAGAGTGCGGAAAAAATATAAAAAGACAGAAGGCGCTTATAAGGAATGCTCTGTACACTATGAAAAAATCATTGCGCAGATGAAGAAGAATTCCTTTGTATCCGAATATGACGACACGATCAAAATAATTGCGGATAAAATTGGTGATGATGTTGAAAAAGTGGACGATAAGGAAGCACTCAAAAAACGCTACCAGCGAATTTACGACATTCAAAGATACCTTGAAAAAAATGACTTCGAAAAATTATAATACCGTTGAGCAGGACAGATTTGACAAATATAACAGTACGATTGATGATTATGTAATAAAAATACAATGACAGAGTAACTGCTATTGAAAAAAAAGCCGAGGAAGAAGCTCGTAAGAAAGCTGAAGAGGAAGCAAAGAAGAAAGCAGAAAGAAAGAGGCTGCTGCCAAAGCTGCTCAGGAAGAAGCAGAAAGAAAAGCTGCCGAAGAAGCTGCTGAACAAAAGTTCTGGATCATCTTCAAGTGGTTCTAGTTACTATGATGATAGTAATGATTATAGTTACAGTGGCGGAAGCTCAAGCTCTGATTATTCTGGTGGTTCTAGCTATGATTCTGGATCTTCTAGTTCTGGAAATGATTACAGTGGTGGATCGAGTTCATCTGGTGGAAGTTATTATGGAAGTTCTGATAATATTAATTTTTGGCAAGAAGATAGTAACGGAAATAGAACTGAAGGTTCTTATAATCCTTCAACTGGTGATTCTTGGGATTCAAATGGAAATTATGAAGGAAATGTAAATGATTGGCTTTGGGATTAATATTTATAATTAGTAATATAAATTTTTAATTAAATAGGGAAAGTTTAATGCTTTTATTTTGCTTTCCTATTCAGCTCTTTTTTAGCGGCAGGAGCCAATATAAGATCATAAAAAAATTGGATAGATTAGAAACCGATAGGAACCATTGCCAAAAGCAAATAAAACCCGCTAAAATAGAGATCAGAACATAAGCACAGCTGCTGGTGTCAAAAGCCGCAAAAGTTGGAAAGGAAGGTTTCAAGATGAGAAAACCAAAACTCCCGACCGGGATTGACAACTTTAAAAAAGATTCGCAATGGAAATTACTATTATGTAGATAAAACTTCCCTTGTAGAACAGATTTTTAAATAACGGAAGTGAGGTCACGCTTTTTACGCGCCCACGCCGTTTTGGAAAATCCCTGAATATGAGTATGATTCAGCATTTCTTTGAAATTGAACGGATCCAGCACTTTTTGACGGCTTGAAGATTTCTAAGAATACAGAGATTTGTGAACAATATATGGGAAAATATCCCGTTATTTCCATCAGCTTAAAAAGGAATTGATGCCGATTCCTATGAAAAAGCCCGTGCGCAGCTCATAAAAACAATCAATCGTGAGGCAAGAAGATTTCAATTTCTTCTGGAAAGCGACAAATTGAGCCGGGTTGATAAAGCACTTTTTTCAGAACTTCTGACAAGAAATATGGAAGAAGACACCATTACCAGCAGTCTTCAGGAACTGACAGAACTGTTGGAAGTTCACTATGAACAGCAAGTGGTTGTCCTAATTGACGAATACGATGTTCCGATGGCAAAAAGCCCATGAAAATGGATATTATGATGAAATAGTATTGCTGCTTCGAAATATGTTCGGAAATGTTCTAAAGACAAACAGCAGTCTTGCCTTTGCTGTTTTGACGGGCTGCCTGCGAATTGCAAAAAAAGCATCTTTACCGGACTGAATAATTTCAAAAGTATATTCGATTACAAATACAGAATTTGATGAAACCTTCGGCTTTACAGATGAAGAAGTAAAGACCATGCTGCATGACTATGAAATGGATGACCGATATGACGAGGTAAAAAGAATGGTATGACGGATACCGATTCGGAAAAAAGCAGATGTGTACTGTCCATGGGATGTTGTGAATTACTGCAATGATCATATCCATAATCCAGAGGCCGAGCCGGAAAATTACTGGATGAATACAAGCGGGAACAGTGTGATTCATCATTTTATCGACAGCATCAATGAACCGGATATGCTCACAAAAACAGAACTGGAATGGCTGGTAAATGGAAAAACAGTGATCAAACAAATCGATGAAATGGTTACCTACAATGACCTGTATTCGACCATGGATCATCTGTGGAGTACACTTTTTCATGACTGGATACCTGACACAGCGCGGAAGAGAAAGCGATGGCCGCTATTGCCTTGCAATTCCAAACCGGGAAATACGAAATATCATAACAGAACGGATTCTTACACTGTTTCAGCAGGAAGTGAAAAAAGACGGGAAAATGGCAGAACAGTTCTGCCAGGCACTCTTTTGACGGAAAAAGCAGCAGAGGTGGAAAGCCTTTTTGAATTTGTATTTGCAGAAGACGGTCAGCGTACGCGATACCTTTGTGCGGAAATCGCTGAAAGAAAATTTCTATCATGGAATTCTGCTTGGAATCTTGAGCTATAAAAATGAATGGCGTGTATCTTCCAATCGAGAATCGGGAGAAGGATTCAGCGATATTGTGATTGAAACGGGCGATTCGGAAACAGGAATTGTGATAGAAGTGAAGTATACAGATGAGAAAAAAAAGATTTGGAGAGAGATTGTCGGAAGGCATTGAAGCAGATTCGAGATAAAGATTATACGCAGACACTGTGGCAGGAGGGCTATAAAAAAATGGTGCAGTATGGGATTTCATTTCATTTGAAACAGTGTTGTGTGATGGAAGAAGAGACGCAGCGTAAGCGGAATCGAGATGGGGCTCTGAATCGTTACAATTTGTTATAAAATTCAGGGCAGAGATATTGCCCTGAATTTTATATACGGACAAGTTTCTGTCAACATTTTCCGTTCGATATGAGATAAAATGGCAATATTCAAAAGAAAAAAGCCTATCATGAGGAGAAAAAAAAAAATGGAAGAAAAGACAGCAAACATGGCAGAGAATATTCGTGTTACATTCACCGAATTTCACTACATAAAGGATGGCGATTATCCAAATGACTTCGAGGTATGCTTACTGATCCTGAAAGACAACAGCTTATCAGCAGGCTATGCTGCTGCGATTGGGGCAATACGTAATGGAAGTACAACAG
>VOFJ01001425.1_pt1 | contig 32347 bp, 55 predicted proteins | sample 5384081 | NCBI WGS metagenome assembly VOFJ01 (sample SAMN12384729, study PRJNA508395) | human gut metagenome | isolation source: healthy gut I | host: Homo sapiens | reverse complement strand
CATTGTACTTCGTTTCAGTTACGTATTGCTCTATTGTCTTCATTATTGCGTGCAAATGTCTGAAAAGTGCGGTCATCGCTTAACCTTATTTTAAGATATTTTTTTCCATACGCATCTTCATATGCACTGATATCATTTTCATTTCCTATATCTGAGATTTTTAACATAATTCCTGTATTTATTTTATAAGTTCTTATTGCTTTTTTCTTTATGGCGTCTGGTATTGCCTGAAATTGTCTGTCAAATCCTTTTTCTTCTGGAAGTCTATTTAGTCTTTCATGTAATTCTCGTTTTTGCTCGCCGCCTGTCATATCATTGAGGCATATAACCCGTAAATATTTTTTTCAATCATATTATCATAATCGAACATCTCCCGATTTGCATTGTTCATATATGCGTACATGGCATTTTGGATAACTCTATTATCATAAGGCGCTGTTTTCTTCAATTTTTCTGTTTAAACACTTTTCAACAGAATCATATGTTTTGTACGTATTTACCCTGTCATTCTGACATTCCACCCAACTCTAGGAAATCAACCACCAATATTTTTGCAACCCGTATTCGAATATATTTTTTTGCCTGAAACTGATCTGCATTCAGATTATTCAAATCAAACATGCATGTTTTTCCAGATTTTCTTTGTATCTTTTGAGAATCCAAATCTTTTTCACTGTAGTCCCTTTCATCAAAGAAACCTGTATGCTCAATTTTAGCAAGAATACACTTTCTGTTTCCATTATCCTCAAACAATGCAAAATCAAACTTCCCTTCTGTACACTGATGTTCATATGCCCAATCCGAGCCTGAGCTTCCCGTTCATTTCTGACAAGTCTTTCTGCAATTGAATCTATCTTTTTTTCTTCAATCGCATCTGGGTTTCAGATTTCCTGCAATCTCAAAATTCCCACAATAACTTCGGTTCTTGTTGACTGTGTATGATATTCCCTGATGGAAACATTGTTGCTCACATGAACAATCAATTGTTCAATATAATCTTTAAACTTTGGCATCATATTCACATTTCTTCTTTGAACACTGTTGTTTTCATAATCAATCACTCTGACTGCCTGTGCAATTATTTCCATCATAACTCTCCTTCATTTTATCTTTTGTTTATAAAACCTTTGTTGGAATTATCTATTTCACTCTAATTCTTTTCCATTCAAGTAATCAGATTCTGATAATACAAATATTTATAATTCAGAATCATTAGTCATCATTTATATCAAGTTCTCACAACATATCAATATCGTCACTGTAAATACATTTTCCACCTTTATCAATTTTGTATATCACCTCTTTTTCCCATACGGATTAATGTTACCTCTTCATGTTCTATATGTGAATATCCATCCACGTTTTTTCTACGCTCTGTCTTCCATTATAACAATCTCCATATTAGACCGCAACAATTTTTTCTATATTTGTATGTACTATTTCACATATATAAATAAATGCTTATTTAAGCTAATCCTTTCTTCCACCCCATTATCAAACCTATACACCATCCTCCTCCGATCAAACACCGGATTCGCATCATGTATAACACTATGATGATTCGGGCATACAATCATCTGGTTATTCGCATCATTATTCAAACTATTAACAAAAATAATCAATGTGATGTGCCTCTGCGATATGTGAACCATATTTTTTCCAATCACCTGCCCGCATATCTGGCATCGTTATCCAAAACAACAGCTTCAAATTTTCTCCAATTTTTTTCTGTTCAGTTTACGAATCTTAACAATCTGTAACTTCTTTTTCTATTCCACTGCTTTTTATCTTCCATCTCATATTCTATTTCATTCTCCACAGTCCGCTCTCGCATTCCTTGAATTGCCTTTTCATAACCTGAAAATCATCCTGTGCTATTGGCTCCAGAAGAAAAGTATCTTCATATTCTGTGGTATAAATAGCAAGATATTCCTTTAGTCCATCTGGCATTTTTTATATAACTTCTGTCTTTTTTGGATCTCTGTTTTCACGAATCATCTTTATGTAACTCATGCTTTTGAAAAAGTATTGCTGAAGTGCCTGTGACAGCTCACCATTTCTTGGATATCTGATCTGATAGGCATCCTTCTTTCTCTTTTCTACTGAGTTATTCATATTAACGATTTTCGCATCATACGTTTTTCCATTCATAAAAAAAATGAATGATTTTAGATTGTCCACGCTGTAAAAATTCTCCATATTTCGGAGAAAAATCACCTGATTATCTAACGGCAATGTAAAGCCTTCCATCAATGTAGACCAGTCTATTTCTTTTTTATACACATAATTTTCTGATTCCATACGCATCTTCTCCATCACTATAAAAGTGCTTTTATCTGCTCTTTATACCGTCTCCGATAATAGTCCATCGCCCATACTCAATAACATCCTTCATTTTGTTCCGCCAGCACCGGCTCCTTCTACAATTTCTTCCATTTCATCCCTCAATGCCAACGCCGCGCCATCCTTTTCACAAAGAATTCTTCCCAGATTTTAACAGAAAGCGTACCGGCATTTTCATTATCTTTTGGATATGGTTCTTATCCGAAATCTTGCGATATTCCTCATATGTAATCTCTTTCTCCAAATCCTTCCAGTTTGTTCCTGTAGAGAAGAATTTTTTTTCCAGCTTTGCCAGAAGTTCCACCTCTGACACTTCCATTCTCACATTCCCATGGTTATAAAAAGCCATCAGTACCGGCATTTTATACACCTTGCTCATGTTGGTGTTTTCCAGCAGATTTATAAAATCTTTTCCCATTCCCTGGCTGAATTTTTTCTGCTCATCTGTGAGTTCATCATCCAATTCTTCCAGATAATTCAAATACTTTTTAAACGGATTCTCATTCGAATGTGTGACCGCCATCTGATACACATCATCATCCATATAAGTAAACAAATCCATTCTGGTTGGTTGTTTGCCAAGCAATTCTTTATCCGGAAATACTCGTTTCTGATTTGTTCTTTGATTGTCAGTTGTTTCTTGTCCATTTCCTCAAACAGATCAATCAATCTCATATCAAAATCAACAAGCATTCATCTGGATAATCTGCCTTATCTGCCGGATAATATGTTTCTTTTTCCTGTTTTATTTTTCCGTCATCAGCAAATACCTGACTCTTCCCGCTTTTTCATAATTGCCGATAAAGTCCAGAACATTGAGATATTCTTTTTCCTTTACTTCTGCGCAATCCCCTTCCAAGCTGCTGCAGAAAGACAACCGGAGATTCTGTCGGACGCAGGAACATTACCATATCGACTGATGGAATATCTACACCTTCGTTGAACATATCCACTGAAAAGATAACTTTGATTTCTCCATTTTTCAGTTTCTCAATCGCTTCTGCTCTGTCCATGGAAAACTCTCCATCTGCATTACTATAAACTGCTGCCGACGGAATTCCTCTTTTTACCGAATTCTTTTGCCATTTCTTCTGCATGTTTTCTGGAACAGCAGAATCCTAATGCCTGACTAGAGCCATATTTGCAGTAATATTTGTAAATCAACTCATGCCTGTAAGCATTCCCGATATAAGTTCTGTTCAGTTCTTCTTCTGCATATTTTCCCTTAACTATATGTAGCTTTGTGTAGTCAGTCTCATCATAAATTCCATAATAATGAAACGGAACCAGCATTCCCTTATTGATTCCATCTTTCAGTGAAATCTCATACGGCACATTATAATCGCAGATTTCATATATATTTTTGCCGTCCATTCTCTCAAGGCGTTGCCGTCAGTCCAAGGAGAAACTGCGGTCTGAAATATTCTACAATTCTTCGATATTGGTCATTGACTGCATGATGAAATTCATCAATCACCACGTAATTGAAGTAATCTGGGCGAAATATTTTTCATTTAAATATTCCGGTTTTCCAAGGCTTGCTACCGAGGCAAATATAAGCGGTTTATCTGTGCACTTCTCAGCTCCCATAAAAAAATCCATAGTCTTTGGAATTCCTTACATTCTGAAAAAAGAAACTGCTGCCTGTTTCAGAATCTCTTCCCCTATGTGCAACAAACAACACTTTCTCATATTTTTTTGAATCAAAAGCAGCCAGAAATGTTTTCCCGATGCCCGTTGCAGCCTGAATGAGTGCTTTCTGTGCTCCTTCTGCTCTTTTGTATCTTCCAATGCGCACAATGCCTCGATCTGTGCTCCTCTTGGTTCATATAAAAAGGTTTTATTTTCGTATCATTTGTTTCCGACTCCGTAAAGTCATATCTGTCAAGGTCTTTTTGCCACCGCCGGACGATGCCAGTTCTGGGAGTAACGTTTTAATTCTTTATCATCAATGATAATGGAATGATTCACAAATAAATCTTCAAATGTACGAAAGAAATCTTCTTTGTAGTTTTCCGGGTCCTTCTGACTGCTGAACCGATAATTCCATTCTATTCCTGAGGTCAGCGCACTCCTGAAATATTGGAAGAGCCGATGTAAAGTTCACTGTAATCTGTATAATGGAAAATGTAAGACTTGGGATGAAAAGACCGTCCTTTTTCACAATAAAATCTAAGATCAACTCTGTCACCAAGTTTTCTTTTGATCAGATATAGTGCTGATGGCTGTGTAATTCCAAGGTAGTTTCCTGTCAGGATTCGGATTTTGGCTCCGCGTTTCAGGGTGTTTTCCAGTTCCTGAAGAAGCATTTTTACTCCGGATTCCATAAGGAATGAGACAATGATATCAACGCTTTCTGCTTTTTCATGCTCTGTATCAGCTGATAATATAGCTGTCTTCTTTTATCCGGTCCGCCGGTCATGGCATCTGTGGAATATTCGTTTTCGTATCCAATATTCATTTTTTCTGCAGAATTAAGTTTAGCCATTTTTCCTCACCTCTTCCCTGGTCGGACATCTCCTGTAATCCAGTGTTCTTCTATTTTAAGGCCATGCATGTCATGTATGAAATCTTTAAATGTATATGTCGTAAAATCGGTAAAATATCTTCCGTTTCGTTCACCTTCAAATTCTCCGTATTTAAAAAAAGAGGTATAACCATCCTTTCGATTTCAATGCTGCATACATATTTTTTCAAAACTTCACGCAGTTGTTTTTTCGGCAAATGGAGAATAGATGCACAAGCCCATATGCCATCATATTTTTTTTTTTCATCCAATTCCTGAAACAACATCTGCCTGACTTTAATTTCCGTATATTCACTTGCAATCCGACACAATTGTTCTGAACCATCAACTGCATCTACCTGATATCCACGACTCAGAAAGTACTTTGTATCTCTACCTGCACCGCAGCCAAAGTCAAGAATATACGCATCTGGGTTAAGTTTCTCCAGAAATTTATCTTGCACTTTTGTAAACTTTACCGAAACAGTCCCAGAGGCAAAAGACTGCGCATTTTCGTTGTAATATTTTAATGTTTTATCTATATCTGCCATATATTCACTCACCAAATGCCATCCAGCACTGATTTCACTCCTGTTTTATCTGCAAAATACCTGTTTTGTTTCTTATGCCTTAATTTTTTCTGATAAATCTAACTTCTTTGTGACATATTATACATTTTTTGACATAAACAGCAACAATTTTCGTCAGACATTTTTTTGTTATATTCACTTTATCTATAATACGCAAAAACTGTTTGCATATTTTTTTTTGATATCTTTTCTCTTTCATCAACTTCCATATAAGAAAAAAAGAAAGCCAGACTGCACATAGGTTTCTTCCCCTACATACAGTCTGGTTCTCTGATTCCATCATTCATTTCTGGTAATAAGTCAATAAATCAGACATTCCATTACTCTTCCGCATCCATCTCCGACTTAATCTCATCCTCGCAGTCACTGCCATTGCCTGCAGTGTCATAGTGAGCAGCTTCTGCAGTTCCCAGCCGAGTTGTTCGGCTCCTCGCTCGATGACTTCTCTAGAGCATCCTGCTGCGAAACCTCTGCTTTTATATTTCTTCTTGAGGGATTTGAGTTCCATGTCTTTTGTGCTTTTGGATGGTCTCATAAGTGCTGCTGCCCAGATCAGACCGGTAAGCTCATCTGCCGCAAAAAGTACTTTTTCCATTTCGTGTTCCGGTGCTACATCAATGGTTGCGCCACATCCTACTGTGATGCCGTATCCGTGGGATACAACTGAATGGATTACGTCTTCGCCCTACGCCTGCTTTGCGGAGCATTTCCGGAGCTTTCAGGCAGTGCTCCGCCGGATACAGTTCAAAATCAATGTCATGGAGGAGTCCCTACAATTCCCCAGTATTCTGCATCTTCGCCATAGCCAAGTTCACTGGCATACCATTTCATTACTGCTTCTACAGTCAGGGCATGCTGAATATGGAAGGGATCCTTGTTGTATTTCTTTAATAATGCGAATGCCTCATCTCGTTGTAATTGTTTTTCATTATTTTGTCACTCCTCATATCTGAATTGTCAAGCGGATAAAATATCTGCTTTGCTACTTGCTCATAACTGAATAACTGCTCCGCAGTTTATCTGTCAATCTGATCTGACATGCTTCCATTGCTTTCAGTGCATTCTCATGGCTTTCCGGTGTTACGCCTGCGCAACATTTAGCGTCTACGATGATCAGGAACTTCCGGGAGATGCTTTTTGCCAGAAGTGCATTGGAAATAACACAGATGTCTGTGCATAAACCTACAAATGTGATACTTTTGATTTCATTATCCTCATTCATTGCCACCAGTTCTCCTGCAAGATCTGTGGAACCAAAGGTTTCTTTATCAATAGGTTCTGTTTTTTCTGAGTGCATCTAATTCGCTTCTGATCTGCCATCCTTCAGTGTCACGGATACAGTGCGGTACAGGAAGCTTCTGTCCTTCCCCTGGGTGTCAAGATAGTAAGTCTCATGGGTGTCTCTGGTAAAAAGAACAACTCCATCAAAATTTTCGATTTTCTCTTTTTACACCAGGTACAATGGCAACTGCCTCTTTGTTCCAAGAGCTCCGTCGATGAAGTCATTCTGCATGTCTACAACTACTAATACCTTCTGCATATTTCCTTCCCTTTCGTTCTTTCTGCACATTTTTTCAGATAATGCTATAAAATCTCTGGAAACGTATGCTGTTATTATTTGTTATTACTATACAACGACAAAGTGTTTTTGTACAGGCAAAAAGTGCCTGTTTTACTATAGCAATTCCATAAAATATCAATCATCTATTTTTCAGTATATTTTTCAAATCTGTACTTCTGTTTAATATCCGGATATTTGTCTCTGTCCACTTCACTCATAAACATATCATAGGGTCTGGCGCAGATTTTGAAAAGGTGCGTAGAGAGCCTGGTAGATCATCAGTTTTTCACCGTTTTCTGTGTGATGGGCTACTGCAAGGACTTTATAGAGATATTCGGAAGTATCCGGGGATACCCATTCTCTTTTGAAATGCTGTACAATGTCGCCTGCATGAATATCGTGTTCCGGTGTTTCCAAAGTGTTTTCATTTTCCGCACTGTCAGGTTCTTCCGGTTCTGTGTTGAGTTCCATATATTCTTCTTTATCAAGGGAAACCGGGATTCCGGAACGGCCATTGATGTGGACGCCGCCATACCAGGTACCTGTGACCTCACAAATATCACCTACTTCGTATTCCATGCTGCAGTCATTATTTTTCTTTATGATTCTGATCTTTGCCATTTTATCATCTCCTAGCATATAGTTCTTATTTCATGCAACCAGAAAACACTCTAACACGTTAGATTATATTCTCCAGCAAGTTCTTCATTTAAAAACAACCACCTCAACACCCCATATTTTTCTGACCTTAAGCAATCTGGCTCTTAATTCTGCCAATGGCCCGGCTAGCCACGTAATATCTTCTGCGTTTTTTACAACCAGAATAAATTTTAATTTTACATCTTTCATATTGCTTACCGATCGAAGATTGTCTCCTATCTCTGACGTATCCTGATATCTGTTCATAATTGCCGCCAGATATATCTGCAAAGATGATATAAACTTCTCAGTTATTGAACCATAATATTCTTCGAATTTCAGTTCTTTTTCCTTCGATTCATATCTATTCGCCACATTTGGACAACTTTTCTTTGCTTCCAGAAACACTATATTATTTCCATTATATTTCAGGATAAACTCCACTGTTGGGATTCCATCTCCAAGTTTTTTATAAATTTCAGATGTCTCAATATGAAATAAATCTTTTTCATCATATTTTCCAAAATTCATTCCTGATTCTGGTATAACGCTCACTTTAATGCCACCCCTGATTTCTTCTCTCGATACAACTGACGGAATGTATCCATAATTGCATTATGTTCCAACAATTCAAATTCCGGTGCTATCTCACATAATACTTTGTTGTTTTTCATTTTATATAAGGAAATGTACTGCAGTTTACTGTCCTGTCTCCGCTTTACTTCAATATATTTAGATAAAAAATAATCATGTGTAGACACAAAAATCTGTACTCCTTCGCTCTCCAGCATGATCAGCAATTCAGCCAGTACCGGAATATATTTCGGATTGATATTTGCTTCTGGCTCGTCCCAAAAACAAAACGGATCCCTTCTCCAGTGTTCCATTTTTAATCAACTGCCATAATAAGCAATTTTTCGCAATCCCTCTGCCACCAGATTAAATTCCAACTTGGCCTGTGTACCAGGTTTTAAATAAAAACGATCCTCATGCAATGTTACTTTTCCCATTACTGATTTTCTGTAAAATATCCAGATATTTTTTTCCTTACAGTTGAATCCACTCCTCTGGAAATATCAATCTTCGCAGCTGCAATAATGTCCAGATACGTATCATCAAATTCAACATTTCCCATTTTCACTGCAGCATCCAAATTCCAGGCATTTGACAAAAAAATCTCCTTTGCCGGAATAAATACGCTTGTGAGATCAGACATCTGCTTTTCCCATTTCTCTTCTGAATTAATCTCTGCATCCCATTTTCGTGTCTTGGTTGAAAATGTCATTCCTATTTTGGCAGTATCAGATTCCACAGAAACCATGGCTTTATTGCTTCCACTCTTTCCTCTGTTTACCAGACGTCCAATTCCAGACTGATCAGGACGAAATAACATTGTTGTTTTTCTGCGAAAAGACACATCATGTTTAGAAGCCTGACATGCTGCATAGGCTAATTTCATAATATGAGTCTTTCCCACACCATTTTCACCAACTAATACATTTAATCCTTCACAAAAAGGAATCTTTATATCTTCAAATACTGTAAAATTCTCTGCTGCAATCTTTGTTAATGGCATTTCCATCACCTCAATATTTCCATTTTTATAAATCAGTTCATTATATCTGTCGCACGACAATATAATATAAAGTAACTTCTATAATAATTTTATATTATAACACATATAAATATGTCAAACAGCTATTTTCTTCGATATAATATTGTAAAAATCTGAAAGCTTGTAAAGGCTATAACTATCACTTCCAGCTCTTCCAGATCTCCGGCTGATATCCTACTGTCGCCTGTTTTCCGTTTCTTACCACAGGGACTTTGATGATGCTCTGGTTTTCGAGAATTTTCTCTGCCTTGTCTTCCTCTGCGATATAAGTGATCAATGCCAGCAGGTCTTTATCCTTGCAGTCAGTATCTATCAGTTTATCATAACCGCCAATTGCCTGGCAGACAGATTGGAATTCTCCTTTACTTAAGCCTTTTTTTCTTTCATATCTATAAACTGATATTTAATTCCCCGTTCTTTGAAATAGCGTTCTGCTTTCTTGCTGTCAAAGTTTTTTTCTTTGTTCCGAATATTTGTATATTCATAGTCTAATGCTTTCTCCCATTTTTTAAGAATTATTGTTCCTGCTATATTTTTCTCTTTTCCTGCCTGTTCATTTTAAATTTCCATCCATTTCACATTTTTTTTTTCAAATTCTCACCACATATTTCTCACATTTTCCGGTTATATTATTACCTGTACAGAGCAAAGAGTAATTGCAAATAAAACTTTTTCTTTTTCATACTTTTGCCGGGAATCAATAAGGTTCCCGGCCTCCTTCTTTTATTCCGTTATTTTTTTTTATTCCGTTAGATTTTCTTTTTAATATGGTTATAGATGTTCAGTCCTTTTGTCTGTCCGTATTTGGAAATGATAGATCTGTAAATCTGCTGCTTTCTGTTTTTGTCTTCTGCGTTTTTTTCCACAGTTGTAGAAACATAGTTTACTACTTCCTTTGGCATGCCTGCCTTGTCGAGAACCAATACTAATTCCTGCTGTAATTTCTTTGTTCCGGCTTTCATGTCAATTATCTTTTGTTTTGGCTTTTTTGTATTCTGATTCTCTGATTGTTTGACAGACTGCTTTTTCAGATTGTTCATTCAACTGTTTTTCTGTTTTCTGATCAGTTTGTTCTGCCAACTGTCTGTCTTTTTCTTTACTGGTCTGTTTTTTACCTGTTTTCTTGTCTGTACCTGTTTTCCGAAATCTTCTCGTTTCTGAAATTTTCACATTTTCTTCTGCTTTCCAGAATTCTATAATATGGTCAAATCCTGTATCCTTACTGATTACAACAATTTTACATTCTTCATCCTGACCTGTGCACTCTTTTCCTATCAGATATCCCAGATAAGAGCCCAGATGCATATCTGCTGACTGATTTCCTGTCGGTACTTTTATGCGTGATCAGTTTTGACTCTCCGTGATCATTGATAATATCAAGGTCTATTTTTCTGCTGTTGTCTGTATAAAAAAAGATGGATAATATCTGTTTCCCGTAATTTTTCGCATCCTTTGAAGCCTTCACTTCCTACATTTTCATAATCAATTAAATAATAAGTTTTGATAATCTTCATCCTCTCTTTTATTTGTTAATGTTCACTCCGTTCACAGTAACCCTTTATTTTTTCTCTGCTGTATAATACTCTGTCATTTTCAGCCGGATAATTCTTTCCTATTTTAACATGCATCTTTCTTCGGCACAACCACATAAGTGGCAGCTCTCCTGGTTAGTATTTCCTGGTTGTCTTTTTTCCTGCCTATTCCAGTCAGACAGAATATTATCATATCCACGAATAGTATTCCCATATTGCCACTATAATAAATTTACATACCTTTTGTGAAAAATGACGGTTTTTTCATCAAATTTGAGTTGATAAATCTTTAACAAAATTTCAAAAAGGCAAAAATCCTGTTGATTTTAAGCGTTAAATATGTATAATAGTAAAAGAGAAGCGATACCCATTCGCTTTTATGGTATATCTTAAGCCTGTTTAAACAGGCGCTTTCATTAACGAAGAAAAGAGGTTAAACGTAAGATGGCAAAAATCGATTTAAGCAAGTATGGCATTACCGGAACTACAGAAATTGTCTACAACCCTTCTTATGAAGTATTATTCGAAGAAGAAACCAAAACCGGAACTGGAAGGCTACGAAAAGGGACGGGTCAGCGAGCTTGGCGCTGTAAACGTAATGACAGGTATCTATACAGGACGTTCTCCAAAAGACAAATATATCGTAATGGATGAGAATTCTAAAGACACCGTATGGTGGACTTCCGACGAATACAAGAACGACAACCACCCAGCTACAGAAGAAGCCTGGACAATCTGTAAAAGATTTAGCGATCAAAGAACTTTCCAACAAGAGACTTTTTGTTGTAGATGCATTCTGCGGTGCTAACAAAGATACACGTATGGCAATCCGTTTCATCGTTGAGGTTGCTTGGCAGGCTCACTTTCGTTACGAATATGTTCATCAAGCCTACAGAGGAAGAATTAAAAGACTTTGAGCCAGATTTCGTTGTTTACAACGCTTCTAAGGCTAAAGTTGAGAACTACAAAGAATTAGGTCTTAACTCTGAGACAGCAGTTATGTTCAACATCACAAGCCGTGAGCAGGGTTATCGTTAACACATGGTACGGCGGAGAGATGAAGAAAAAGGTATGTTCTCTATGATGAACTACTATCTGCCACTTAAAAGGGAATCGCTTCTATGCACTGCTCAGCTAACACAGACATAAATGGCGAAAACACAGCTATCTTCTTCGGACTTTCCGGAACAGGTAAAACTACTCTTTCCACAGATCCGAAACGTCTTCTGATCGGTGATGATGAGCACGGATGGGATGACAACGGTGTATTCAACTTTGAAGGCGGCTGCTATGCTAAGGTTATCAACCTGGATAAAGATTCCGAACCAGATATCTACAACGCAATCAGACGTAACGCACTGTTAGAGAACGTTACTTTAGATGAGAATGGTAAGATCGATTTCGCTGATAAGAGCGTAACAGAGAATACACGTGTGTCTTACCCGATCAACCATATCCAGAATATTGTACGTCCAGTTTCTTCCGCACCAGCTGCTAAGAATGTAATCTTCTTATCTGCAGATGCATTTCCGGCGTACTGCCGCCAGTATCTGTTCTTACACCGGAGCAGACACAGTATTACTTCCTGTCTGGATTCACAGCAAAACTTGCTGGTACAGAACGTGGAATCACAGAACCTACTCCTACTTTCTCAGCTTGCTTCGGTCAGGCATTCCTGGAATTGCATCCTACAAATACGCTGAAGAGCTGGTTAAGAAAATGGAGAAGAGCGGAGCAAAAGCATACCTGGTTAATACAGGATGGAATGGAACTGGAAAACGTATCTCCATCAAAGATACCCGTGGAATCATCGATGCAATCTTAAGCGGTGCTATCAAACAGCACCGACAAAGAAGAATCCCATTCTTCAACTTTGAAGTTCCTACAGAACTTCCGGGCGTTGACACAGGTATCCTTGATCCTCGTGACACATACGCTGACGCTTCTGAGTGGGAAGTAAAAGCAAAAGACTTAGCTGCAAGATTCGTTAAGAACTTCGCAAAATATGAAGGAAACGAAGCTGGTAAAAAGCATTAGTTGCTGCTGGTCCTCAGTTATAATTATAATTGCTGAATTAAAGTTAATTATAATTAAATTATAATTTTATTGTCCAAATGAGTACGAAAGGGATGCGAGTAATTCGCATCCCTTTTTCATGTTGTTTCGGTGGTCAAGCGGATATTCGCAATCCGCTTCGCTACAGGGCTCTGAGTTTTTCTGCCACTTTCTCATATGCGGGTACCGGAACGTGATATTCTTCTCCCCATTCTTACTACTTCGTAAACTAATCCGTCAATTTCGGACTGTTTTCCTGCCATGATATCCCGCTGCATGGAAGTGGTTGCTTCCGGTGCGAGGTTGGAAAAAAGATTTTTAAATTTACTTCTGCCATATCTTTCTGGAAAGGAACTCCCATGGCTTCTGCAAGTGCTGCGATTTCTTTTATCATGGTCTTAAAAAAGTTCTCTGGCTTCGCCTTCTTTCTGGAAATCTGCGGCAGTTGCGTGGTAATAGAGTCCTGCTGCCCCGATCGGGGATACATAGGAAAATTTCTCCAGTGCTTCACGGCGGATGTTTTCCGAAAGAGTCCCGTCGATATGACTGTCACAGAGGTCTTTCTGAATCTCTTTCAGTTCCGGTCGGAATTCTGCTTTGTCTCTTACGCCGAATACAATGTGCAGGATCTGTCCATGCTGGAGAAGTTTTCCCGGTTCTTTAATGTTGGCAGAAACATAGATGCAGCCGTCCGTTACCAGAAGATCCGGCAGTTCTTTCTGCATTTTTCCACCTGTTCCATATATATTCAACACTGGAATTACGATAGTATTTTTCTTTCTGGCAATGCGTTTGATAAACGGAATCGTTTCCTGTAAGGAATAGCCTTTTACGCAGACAAAAATTACGTCCGGATGCTCTGCATAATGCTCCATATCTGTAGCAGGAATGCTTATGTTTTCCTCTGTTTTATCCCACATTTTCTCCAATGTAAAGACCCTGTTTCTGGATCTTTTTTCAGGTGTTCGCCTCTCGCGATCAGGGTTACGTCCTTGCCCTGCTTTTTCATATAATATCCGGTAACACCACCGGTTCCTCCGGCTCCAATGATTAAGTATTTCATATTTATTTTTCTGCCCCGCTTTCATTGTTTTGATTCTTATATCATAGCACAATTGCAATTTTTCTTTCAGTATATTTTATGCATTACGCTGACATAATTTTGCATTGACAGTTTATTTTTGCCCTGTAATATCAATGGTATCAATATCAGAATATATTACACAGGAAAAAGTATTAAGATGGAACGATATCTGGAATTTAGAATAGATGAACAAACTACAGAACTTAAAATGGAAGCATTTCTGAAAAGAATGCAGGACTTACAAAACGGCAGATCAGCCAGGCGAAGTTTCGACCGGACGGGATTACCAGAAACGGAGTTCGCTGTCGTGTAACTGAGACAATATATCCAGGCGATGTGATCCGCGTTTGTCTGGAGGAAGCCGGGACTGCTTCTGCGCATCTTGAAAATTATAATGACGGAATCAAAAAAAAATTTGTCGGATTTCCATTCCAACAAAGCTTCAGCTCCAGTTTCCGAAACTTTTTTCTCTGAATATTTTATATGAAGATACGGATATTCTGGCAGTTGATAAACCGGCAGGAATGGTTACGCATCCGACGGAATGCATTATACAGACAGCCTCTCCAATCTTGTTGCCAGTTACTTTCGAGAGAAAAATGAACAGGTCTGTGTCCGCCCGGTGGGGCGGCTGGATCAGGAGACTTCCGGGATTGTGGTTTTTGCCCAAAATCAGGTAGCAGCTTCAAGGCTTCAATCTGTAAAATCTCCATGCAAAATTCACAAGCAATATCTTGCCGCTGTATCCGGTACTTTGCCTGTAGATATGCCTGGTGTCTGGCATACCTTAGATTTACCGCTGATGCAGGACCCGGAGAATCATCTGAAAATGAAAACTGCTGCTGATCTTTCCTTACATTCATCTGCATTATCGGGGAAAAATCAAAAACAGCAGTTACTCATTATCATACTCTTTTTTTTCCAGTCAGGACTGGTCGCTTATCACACTTAAGCTGGATACCGGACGTACCCACCAGATCCGTGTCCATATGGCATCCACAGGACATCCTTTGCTTGGAGATACTCTTTATCATTCAGACGATAAAAATATCTTCCTGTGCTTCCTTTTCCAGGGCAGCCCTTCATGCATGGAAAGTTTCTTTTCAGCATCCTTTCAGAGATGAAATGCTCCTTCTGGAAGCACCATTACCTTTCGATTTTCGTGAACTGGTTTCACTTTCAGGGTCTGATCTGTTGTCTATTTAAGCTTCAAATTCTTTGATCAGATTTACCATTTCAATGGCACTGAGTGCACAGTCATAGCCTTTATTTCCTGCTTTTTGTACCTGCGCGTTCAATTGCCTGCTCGATGTTTTCTGTGGTAAGCACTCGAATAATACCGGAACTCCTGTTTCCAGTGATACTGATGCAATCCCTTTGAAACCTCATTGCATACATAATCATAATGACTGGTATTTCCACGAATCACAGCACCTACGCAGATAACCGCATCATACTTTCCACTTTTGCCATTTTAGACGCGATCAGTGGGATTTCAAAAAGCACCTGGTACCCACGCTACCTGGATGTCCTCTTCTTTTACATTGTGACGTGTCAGCCCATCCATGGCACCACCACCAGCTTGGAAGTTATAAATTCATTGAAGCGGGCTGCTACAATTCCTACTTTCATTCCATCTGATACTAATTTTCCTTCTAATGTTTTCATTTTTTTCTGGTCCTTTCATCTGTAAATTTATATTTTTTAACCTGTACAGGTTTTTATATACGGTAAATTTTATTTTCGGGAACGTTATCGTTATATATGAAAATCCCCGCTGTATTTAATACTTCAGAATATGTCCCATTCGTAATTGTTTTGTCTTAAGATAACGCAGATCATACGCTGTGGCATTCATCTGTATCGGAACTCTCTGTTTGATCCTGATGCCAAATTCTTCCAACTGATAAACTTTATCCGGGTTATTTGTCAGCAGCCTCAGCTCTTTTTACCCCAAGATTTCTCAGAATCTGCGCACCAATGTAGTATTCTCTTTCGTCTCCGGCAAATCAAGTGCCAGATTCGCTTCGAGTGTATCCATTCCCCTGTTCCTGAAGTTCATAGGCACGAAGTTTATTGATCAGTCCGATTCCTCTTCCTTCCTGTCTCATATAAAGGAGTATCCCTCTGCCTTCTTCCTCAATCTGGGCCATCGCCGCTGCAAACTGCTGTCCGCAGTCACAACGCTGTGATCCAAAAACGTCTCCTGTCAGGCACTCTGAATGCACACGGCACAGAACGTTTTCTCCATCTCCGATTTCACCTTTACCAGTGCTACATGATGTTCCCCATTCAGGCGGTTTTACAAATCCATACGCCATAAACTCTCCGTATCTGGTCGGCATTTTTGTGGTCGTCACGCGATCCACCAGAATATCATGGCATTTACGGTAATTCTGAATATCTTTAATTGTTATGAATTTAAGATTCCACTTTCCGGCAAGTTTCCGTAACTCAGAAGTCCGCATCATAGTGCCGTCTTCTCTCATAATTTCACAGCACAGCCTGCACTGTTTTTAACCCTGCAAGTCTGCACAGGTCTACAGTTGCCTCTGTATGTCCGTTTCTTTCCAGAACACCGTTCTTCTTCGCCAGAAGTGGAAACATATGTCCGGGGCGTCTGAAATCTTCGGGTTTTTGCATTCTCATCCACACATTTCATGGCAGTAACAGAACGTTCTGCCGCAGAGATTCCTGTAGTGGTGCTGATATGGTCTACGGAAACAGTAAAAAGCAGTTTCGTGATTATCTGAATTTTCTGCTACCATCTGCGGGAACTGCAGTTTTCTTACATATTCCTCAGACATTGGCATACAGATAAGTCCTTTTCCGTGAGTTGCCATAAAGTTAATATTTTCTGTTGTGGCAAACTCTGCTGCACAGATAAAATCTTCCTTCATTCTCTCTGTCCGGATCATCCGTTACCAGAATAATTTTTCCATTCCGAAGTTCTTCCAGAGCTTCTTCTACTGAATCAAATCCGTTCATTTTTTTTCTCTCCTTATGCAATGTATTTTCTGATACAATATATTTTTTCTGTTGTTAAGAGGGCAAAATCATTCGTATTGGCTGCTTATCTGGTTCGTGTCAGGCAGATAAAACATCCACTGTACAGTTCTGCATCAATCGAATAACCGCTTTGTGGTTAATTCTGTCAAAAAGCCATACTTATTCAGAAAATCCGTGTAATATTACTTTTTTATCGGCTGTTCTTTCACAGGCGTTATTAATTTTCCACGTATTTTCCAATTATGTCTGTCTCCAGATTAACGATATCTCCTTCTTTGCGTTCTCCGAGGACTGTAATCTTTACTGTATGAGGAATTGCAGAAAATGGAAAAGTCTGTTTCTGAGACTTTTTGCCACTGTAAAGACTGATTCCATCAACTGTTTTACAGAACCTTTTTGTCTGTATATTTCATAATTTGTGGTGAAGCCTGAATGGTGTACCAGACAGCATTATCATCTCTGCGAATTTCCGTGATTTTTTCTGTTCCATCCACATGCCCGGCAACAATGTGTCCTCCAAATCTTCCATTTGCAGGCATTGCCCTTTCCAGATTTACATGCTGTCCCAAAGAAAGCTGAATCAGCGCAGAACGATTCAATGTCTCATGCATCACATCTGCTGTAAAACCATCTTCCAGACATGCAGTTACAGTGAGGCAGATTCCATTTACAGCTACGCTCCCCTGTTTTCAGATCATCCAGTATTTTCTCTGCCCGTATCGTAAATACTGCTGAATTTGCTCCTTTTTTATTTTTTTCACAGTTCCCAGTTCTTCCAACAATTCCCGTGAACATTACTCTTCACCTCACTCTCTATAAGAAAATCATCTCCTATTCTGATTATTTCGCTTTGTTTTTAATAATATTGCGCTGGCAGGATCAGGGAAATCCTTTTCCTTCTATCGGTGTCTTTGCACTTTCTCCCCCAAAAAGTTTGGGTGCTATATAGGTCTGGACTTTCTGAACAATACCGCTTTCGAGTGCTGACCAGTTTAAAGTGCCTCCTCCTTCCAGTAAGATACTGTCTATCTTTGCAGCTCCCAAAGTTCCATTAGTCTGTTTAAATCTATGTGTCCGTTTTTTTCGGGACATCAGAACTTTACATCCCCATATCTTCATAATTCTTTATCTTCTGCTGGTCTTTTACTGCTGGTTGCAAAGATTGTTGGAATTGTTGATGCCGTTTTCACAATTCTGGAATTCAGTGGTGTCCGCAAGTGGGAGTCACAGATAATACGCACAGGATTTCTGCCGTTTTCCAGTCTGCATGTAAGCATCGGATCATCTGCCAGCACAGTTCCCACTCCAGCCATAATCCCTGTATATTTCAATCTCTGTTTCTGCACATGCATTCTGGCAGCTTCGCCTGTCACCCATCTGGATGCGCCTGTATAAGTGGCAATTTTTCCATCCATGGTCATCGCATATTTCATGACTACATATGGTTTTTTGATTCTGTATGTAATAGAAAAATGCTTCATTGAGTTTATCGCACTCTTCTTTTAAAAACGTTTTCCGTTACTTCGATCCCATGCTCTTTCAGAATCCGGATTCCTTTTCCTGAAACCAGGGGATTAGGGTCCGAGGAACCAATAATCACACGTCTGATCCCCGATTCCAGGATTGCATTGACACACGGAGGCTGTTTCCCGTAATGGCAGCAAGGTTCCAGAGTAACATATATGGAGGCACCTTCTGGCTGTTCTGTACATGATGCCAGAGCTTCCCTTTCTGCATGAAGTTCACCGTATTTTCTGTGATATCCCTGGCCAATGACTTTTCCGCTTTTTGACGATCACGGCACCTACCATTGGGTTAGGTGCTGTAAATCCCATTCCTTTTGCGCCAGTTCTAACGCCATTTTCATATATTTGCCTGTCTTTTTTCCATATCCGTTATATCTTTCAATCCCTCATCTCCTGTTCTTCTGATGGTACTGATGATACCAAAAAGCCCCGGTGTCTTTCAACATCCAGGGCCTGTAAATTAATATCTGCTTGAATTATCTTCGTGTGAATCTGACTTTTTGCTTCATCATTAAAACTGCTTTGATGATATTAAAAAGCTCTGGAATAAATTTATTATTCCAGAGCAGTCGCTTTCACAGATCAGTTAATTCTTCTGTATCTCTACTGTTATCTTCTTTCATCCAGACTGTACTGTCGGCTTCGGAATTACACCGAATCATGCCTTACGGCTCGTGGGCTTTACCACCGGTAGGGGAATTGCACCCTGCCCTGAAGATCTTATTTTATTTTTATCAGCAATTTCTAAATTTTTATCCTGTTGATGTCTGAAAGTATACTCTTAATTTTTATTTATGTCAAAGATTTTTTCAGACATATAATTTCAGTTTTTCAGGAAAGTAATTCTCTTACCATCTCTTGCATTGAATGTCACACCTGTCAGGTGATCTACTTCAATCTGATACAGTGCATTCGCTGCGATGTGTTCTGCTGCCTGTTCCAGATCTCGAATACCGCTTGTATTTTTATGCAATTCAACGATGGCATCCAGACCGTCTTCTGTTACTATACATTCTTCTGCTTTCAGGCTCATGCGTTTCAGAACTTTCGGAAGAACGTATTTGGAGAAGATGATCTTCTTCTCTTCTGATGTATAATCCGGGATATCGATCACCGCGAAACGGGACATCAGAGGTGCGCTGATCTGGGATTTATCGTTTGCTGTTGCAATAGGATAAACGCCCAACTGTCGGAACCATACATTCCATATAGTTATCTGTAAATCCAAGATTATCCAGCAGTGTCAGAAGCACGTCTGCCGGATTTCCGTTTCCTTTACCTGATGCTGCCTTTTATCAAGCTCATTGATGATAAATACCAGATTGGATTCTCCTGCCATGGAAAAAGCCTCCATGATGAATTCCAGGCTTTGCATTTGCATAAATTCGGGAACTTCCTGTAAGCTGTTCCGGATCATTGATGAACTCATATCCAGGGTTGTCCACGGCAGTTTCAGGATTCTTGCAACTGCATAGGCGATCTGAGATTTACCAGTACCGGCAGGTCCGATCAGAAGAAGTCCGTAGGCCGGAAGGGTATGTGTACGGTTGATCTGAATGATCGTTTCAATGATACGCTGTTTTACACGTTCCCATTCCATAAAGCTCCTCATCCAGGATACGGCGTTGCTTCCTTCGGATCAATTGACTTCAAAATAATTGTTCTTCCACTGAATATTCATCATGGTGGACAGGGCTCTCTGGGCATGACGTCTTTCCTCCTGGGAAACCTCATGAGAACGGGCAACTGCCAGATTTCTTCTTGCCCAGAGACGGATATTATCCGGCATAGTCTTTCCGGCACAGTTCATAAAGAATCGGTGATACTCTGAATACTGGTAAGCTTCATATCGTCACCGTTTCTTTCTTCCTCCTCATCATCCTCTCATTTTCTTCTGCCGGCGCACTGCTTGCAAACAGACGCTCGATCATAAACTGCAGAAAGCCATCCTCTGCGGAAAGCTTTGTGCCGCCGCCAAAAGCAGTTTCGCGAATTTTATAAACTGCATATCCGTTCTCTCTTTATTCTGTCCCAGAAAGACGGACATTGATATGATTTTCCCCAAGCCATTTCAGAAGACTTGTAAAATCTTGAATCAATTTTCATATGTCTGCTGCGGAAAAACACCGTCATCTTCCTTTAAATTCAAAGCAGTCTGTTTAATCCGGATTGGTAAACACACCGCAGGAATGATGTTTCCACTGACGGCTGCTTTGTTATCCAGGATCATGATCGGTTTCTCGGGGAAGGCTCCTTTCATTGGACTGGAACGTGTGAAATGTACATTCAGACTGTTTGCCTGTTTTCTTGTCTGAAGCACCGCTGAAATCAAATACTGGCATGGTAAATACTCCTTTTATCTTATCATGCAATGCATGACATATTTCTATTACACATCTCTGCAATCCTGTTTGAAGCTATTTATTATTCTAGCAGAATCTTTTCTTTTAATCAATTCTGTAAATGTATTTTATGATTGCGTAAATTTACCTTCGGAAATAATGGTGTAGAGTCCACCCACGATGCTCTGATAAAATATCAGGCAATGACTTTTGGATTTAATATAACTCTTTTTTGTATTCGAAGCAAGCCCAGTTTTTCTTCTGGGCAGACTCCGGCTTATTCCTCTTGGCTGTGCTTTTGACCAGATACTTTCATCTGTCAAGGATGCCCTGCACCACTTGTGGCTTCGTCCTTGACAGATGAAAGTATCTGGTCTTCTTTGTAATCAAGAGGAACAAACCTCTTGATTACATTCCATGTGCACTGTCTATAATCCCCATATATGTGCATTAAAGTTCACGATCTTTTTATTTTGTAGCGACATGCTATGACTAATGTACTCTGTATATTTCCCAAGTTCTCCATGTCTGTTTTTTTCTGACTGGATCATCTGAGCGCTGCTCAGAACATCATATTCGGCTCCTGCAGCTTTCTGTAAATCTCTTTTTTGATATCTTACCAGTTCTAGCATATCTCCTCCATGGAGCTCATATGCTCTAAGTTTTGCCATTTTTTTTGTTGCGCCTGTAATACTCCAGCCCATTGGTCTTGAACTCATTCTGTTGGATAATACATGCCTCACATGCCCTTCGGTGCTGCTTCCTTTTACCCTGTTCTGATGTCTCAAACGTAGCTTAGCAGCTGTCCAGTTCGACAGAATATATTCCCTGCCAGTAGCAATTCGTTTTAATCCTGTTTCATCAACCAGACAATCTTCCAATCGATCAACGATTTCCTCAAAGTCCTGTTTTGTTTTTACTTCTAATCGCTGCACGAAGTTCATCTAGTGCATCTTCCTTGCTGTCCTTCATGTGACTGGTCAACTTGATCAGATACTTCTCAAGATGAAATTCATCTAGTACATATGTGATTCCTGCTATCCGTTTCATTCCAGATTTAATCCAGCTTCCACCATCTGAACTCAGATATACTTTTTTTTTGACTTTATCCAGGTCATAATGGTTGTTGATATATTCATAAACTTCATCCCAGAATTCCGCATTTTCTTCACCATAACTAGTTCCACAGAAGTAATACGGATTCACGAGTTTATGTCTTTTGCTCTGAGGTGCTTCGTTTTCAATTCCTTCGTGAACATAGACAAGGTTTGTGATCAGACAGTTGTTCTTCCGGTGATTCTCGTTTTCAATCAAATCACCTTTTTTCTCTCTGAACTGAAGTGACGCATGATCCTCATCCGCCTCGATATAGAGGTATTCCCCCTCTTTTTTTTCTTTTCTGGCTTCTCCTTGTTTTTTAGGAAATTCAAGCGCATGGATCTTATTTTTTTACAGTCTGTTTTTTTCACATCTGTTGTCAGGCTTGTTTCTTCTCCGCCACGTCTGTACGAGGTCTGAACAGACTCCTTAAGCATTCTGGCTAGCGCGTCTTCTGTGATACGTTCATGTTTCTCTAACCCCATTATTCGATCAAGAAGATACTCGCTTTCACCTGTTTCCTTATTCGTGAATAACGTTTTTTTTCAAATGTAACTGCCCCCCAGTGATGTAATCAGCTGCTTGGTATCATGAGATTCAACCACCCAGTGTTGCAAACGTTTTGGGCTCTTTCTGAGCATCTGATTCATTTCTTCCAGGGATTCCTGTATCATTTTCAGTCCGAGGTTATGCAATTCTTCTGTGAGCCCCAGAACGTACTCAGCAAGCTTTTTCGGATTTTTTATGAAATCATCCTCAAGTTTTTCAAATCTTTTAATGCATTCTTCTTCAAAATATTTTATACTGTTGTACATAGAGAACACCTTTCTTTGCTTTAGTATTTTGGTCGTGCTTAATACTTTATCACAAAGTGGTGTTCTCTTTTATCTATTTTCCATTATCGAAAAATTTTACACGCTAGCATGTATTTATTGCATAAATATTCAATAAAATTATATCCTGATTTATTCCCCCAAAATCATTGACGGTAACATTCACAGGCCTTATAATAATAGTAACTGAGAATTTCCAGAAACTCTCTGGAAAATCGGAATTTACTTTTAGGAGAGCAAAATGAGCAAAAATTATTTTAACCGGTGACCGCCCAACAGGCCGCCTTCATGTTGGACATTATGTTGGTTCATTATCCGAGCGTGTTCGTTTACAGAACTCCGGCTTATATGATGAGATTTTTATTATGATCGCAGATGCACAGGCACTGACAGACAATGCTGAGCATCCGGAGAAGGTACGTCCAGAATATCATCCAGGTCGCACTGGATTATCTTGCATGCGGCATTGATCCTGAGAAATCCACTATCTTTATCCAGTCCATGGTTCCGGAGCTTACAGAGCTTACATTTTTATTATATGAACCTTGTTACTGTAGCACGTGTACAGCGTAACCCTACAGTTAAATCCGAGATCCAGATGCGTAATTTCGAGGCAAGCATCCCTGTCGGTTTCTTCTGCTATCCGATCAGCCAGGCAGCCGACATCACTGCATTCCGCGCTACTACCGTTCCGGTTGGAGAGGATCAGATGCCGATGTTAGAGCAGTGCAAGGAGATCGTCCACAAATTCAATACGGTTTATGGTGAGACACTGACCGATCCTAAGATCGTTCTGCCATCCAACAAGGCATGCTTACGTCTGCCGGGTATCGATGGAAAGGCAAAGATGAGCAAATCTTCGGAAACTGCATCTACCTTTCAGATGAAGAAGCAGATGTTAAGAAGAAGATCATGTCCATGTTTACAGATCCGAACCATCTTCGTGTAGAGGATCCGGGACGTGTAGAGGGCAACCCGGTATTTATCTATCTGGAAGCATTCTGTAAAACCGGAATATTTCGCAGAGTTCCTGCCTGAATATCAGAATCTGGATGAACTGAAAGCTCATTATACACGCGGCGGTCTGGGTGATGTCAAGGTTAAGAAATTCCTGAATAAAGTACTCCAGGCAGAGCTTTCTCCGATCCGTGAGAGACGTAAATACTGGGAACAGCATCTGATGATGTATATGATATCCTCAAAGAGGGAAGCAAGGTTGCTGAAGCAAAAGCCGCACAGACACTTCACGATGTAATGTTCTGCTATGCAGATCAACTACTTTGATGATAACAGCTTAATCAAATAATTATATGCCGGTGGCTACAGCGACCGACAACAATGCGTAAATAAAGAAATTCAAACGCAAGATTGTTCAAAATCAACTTATTGACATATCAAAACAGGTTCAGGCAAAAGCATTCTGCTCACGTCTGAACCTGTTCTGTTATTTCTTAACTGACTTTCTTTTCAATCTATTTTACAGATAAAATCTATTCGATATCTTTCATATCCGATATCTTTTCATATCTGATACCATTTTGATCTCATTTGCCTCCATATGTAACCGGAAACTGCTTCCATCACCTCTGTGTGTAAACTACTGTATCCTGTGGTTCGTAAGTGTTGTTGACGACACAGTATTTTCCATTTTTTTACGTAAGCATGTACTTCTACATTGTAGTTGGTTGAATACCAGCAGTGAAGTTCTTCCTCTGCGGATGCTGACCAAAGGACTGCACGATAAAGCACGCGGCTGTTCTTGAAGCTGTATGGAAGTCCGCTGATGTAAACGCCTCTTCCTTTACCGAAAGTCTTTACAGCCATCTGCACTTCCTGGTCTTTCTGGATTAAGATTTCTGTTTCCGGTAAGGCATAAATGTTCTTCTTACCTTCACCGAAATCAACCTCGCCTTCTGCATCTTTAAGGATGAAATGATCTCTGTGTTCTTCCCAGTTATATTTATCTGTATTCAGGTTAAATCCATGTTCTTCTTCTACCCAAGTACATCATCTAACTGAATGAATCTGCCCTGCCACTGATGCGCTGCCGGTTCTCCTACACCGATAAATCCACCGCCATTATATACAAATTCCTCTGACTGCTGTGATGATTGTTTCGTCGATCCAGTTCTCGCCGCCTGACTGTGCAGTGTCCGCATCTCCCACATTGATCACTACGTCAAATTTTTCAGAAGATCTTTGTCTGCTTTGATATCGTCAAAGCTGATAAATGATACATCAAACGGTGCGCCGCTTAATGCTTCGATAATTCCGAAAATAAGAGTAATTCTGCTTTGTAATAGATTGCGTGATGTACCATATGATTACCCCATGAGCGCATCTTTTCCCCAACAGTTCAGGACTGCTACCCGTTTTACGCAATAAGGAGTTGTTCCCTGAATGTTGTCATATAAGGTACGGAATTCATCACAAACTTCCTTGATATACTGTACAAAAATCCGGAAATTTCAGGGCAAGCTTCAGATATCCACCGTAGCCGATTCTCTGGATCGGGCTTCTCAGAATTGCTCTTCTTGCGGTTACCCAGTTTACTTTTGCCTCTTTTACAGGATCTCCCCCTTCATGGAAAGTACATCCGGGAAAAAGTATGGCAAAAATCTTCCTTCTGTATATTTTTTACATTTTTAATATCGCTGAACAGACGCAGGGTTGCACCATTTCCTACACTTCCAACCACAGCATCAAGACCGATGGAAGCAAACTCATCCATAAATGGCTCCATGCCGATCCAGTGGTCACCCATGAACATCATGGCCTCTTTTTCCGTATTCATGTACGATATCTACCATCTCTTTGGCAAGCTTTGCAACTTCGCATCTCTGAAATGCCTGGAAATCTTTGAATTCTTTGGACGGAATACGGTATGTATTGTTCATGTAGCCCTGGTCGATAATGTATTCCGGACGGAACGCATAGCCCACTTCTTTTTCAAACTGTTCGAGGATATATGGGCTGACAGATGCGGAGTAGCCGAACCAGTCTACGTATTTTTCTCTCGCAAGTTCATCAAATATAAGAGTAAACTGATGGAAAAATGTAGTGAAGCGCACCACATCCACATACTGGTGGGTGTCAAGGAATCTGCGGAGGCGCTCCAGGGAATGAGCTCCTTGTCTTCGGCTGACGCACATCAAAGGTGATCTGTGGCTCTACATCTTTCCAGTCGTTTACCACTGCATTGTACATATGTACAGGATCCCACATAATATATGCCAGGAAACTTACAGTATATTCATGGAAGCGTTTCGCAGATAAGATCACTACATTTCCTGTCTCTTCTTCATATGACCACTGATCTGTCGGTACCGGCTCTCCTGTGGTACGATCCATTACTTCCCACCATCTGTAGATATCATCTCTTGTATTCACTGCCAGCATATCCGGATAGAGGTGATCCATCAGATGAATCTCCAGTGTATCTGCAACCGCTGTGTGGAAAGATGTCATAATATACATCTGCTGGATTTCTTCCGGATGTGCTTTTCGCCCAGGCATTGTCCTTACGGGTTGTATAGTAGGTTGCATAAATTTTGGCACCTGTGTCTTTTAATTTCTGCGGAAATTCTGTTCCGTCACAGTCACGTATAGCATCAGCGCCCCACTCTTCTATCATTTCCAGTGTCTGCGGAACTACATCCAGGTCAGTTGGTATGGTTACACGACCTTTTCCCATTTTCTGTTACCTCCTTCATTTTGCTGACAAGCGGATAATTACTGTCCGTTCGCTTCTGTAATCACATTATTTTCAGTCTATCTGTTTATAAAATACTTTCTTTCAAATTTTTTTTTTTTCAATTCACTTTTTGCTTTGTTTTTTTAGAAATCTTGCTCTTACAAAAAAATTATGGTATTATAGAAAATATGTTATCAGCTATCTGAAAAGCCTTCTATTTTTACCTTAATAACTGATGTTGATTTTATTTTTATCATTTTTTATGCACTTATTCTAATTATCCTGAAGAATCTCAGTTATATCTTTTTGCGATATAAAATACTATCATTCAGAATCCGCAAACAAAATTGCTACAAATATACTCATCTGCCGTAAACAGAAGAAAGGAGAATCTGCCATGAGCTCACAATCATTTCGTTTCAGCCCCCGAACACCCAACAGCTCAGAATATTACACTTTTAAATACCTCTTCTTCCCGCTACGAGGGTGACTGGCCCAGTATTCCTCACTCTCATGCCTTTACAGAATTGTTCTATGTACGTGACGGTCAGGGAGATTTTTCTGATCGAGGATCAGATTTTCCCAATCTCAAAGGACGATCTGGTCATCATTAATCCACATATCAATCACACTGAAATCTCCAAAGGGAGTCCTCCTCTGAGTTATTTTACTGTAGGTGTGGACGGACTATGTTTTTTTCCTTTAACGGTCATAAAGAGTATCGCATTTTTAACTGTCGTGAAAAAGAAAACAGATTTGTTATTTTACTTTAATTCTCTGTTTCAGGAGCTGGACAGACAGTCTGAAGGATATGAAACCATCTGCAGTCATATGCTGGATATTCTGATCCTGCAGCTTCGGCGCATTACGGATTCACCATTTGAACTGATCACCGCACAGCATCCAAGTAAAGAGTGCGCTCATATTAAGCGTTATCTTGACTCCAATTACGGGGAAAATATTACTCTGATCACCTCTCAGAACTCAGTCATCTTAATAAGTATTATCTGAGTCATGAATTTACAAAATATTATGGGATTTCTCCTATCAATTATCTGAACCGGAAACGCATCGAAGTGTGCAAGGAACTTCTGGAAAATACTGATTATGGGATTTCAGATATTGCGCATCTCACAGGATTCTCCTCTCAGAGCTTATCTCTCCCAGAGCTTTCGCAAATCCTGTGGCATGACTGCAGGAACTTACCGTAAACTTAAGAAAAAAAGAAAGGATCCTATTTAATATCATGCAATACACATTTCCAAACTACTATAAAGAATTTTCCTGCATTGCAGGAGCCTGTCGGATACCTGCTGCGCAGGATGGCAGATCGTGATTGACGATCAGACACTGAAGAAGTACCAGCACTTTAAAGGTCCGTTCCGCAATCGCCTGCACAATGATATTGACTGGAAACAACATGTTTTTCGCCAGTATAACAGACGCTGTGCTTTTCTCAACGAAGAGAACCTGTGTGATATCTACACAGAAGCAGGACCGGAAATGTTCTTTGCAGAACCTGCAGAAATTATCCTAGACATATTGAAGAATTTGAAGGTCTGCGTGAGATTTCCCTGTCGCTCTCCTGTCCGGAGGCAGCAAGGATTTTACTTTCCCAAAAAGAAAAAGGTACACTTTATCACAAAAAGAAAAAAAGACAAAAAAGAAGAAGTCTATGATGACTTTTGATTATTTCCTGTTCACTGCACTTATGGACACCCGTGATATGCTTATAGATATCATCCAGGACAGAGCTGTACCCATGCAGAAACGTCTGTGGAAACTTCTGGCTGCTGCACATGATTTCCAGTTATGTGTAAATAAAATGAACTCTTTAAATGGGAAGAAATGCGAAAACGACATGAAGATTCCGGATACGGAGATAGATTTTGCAGCAAAATTTACTCTCGTATAAATGCAGATAACATAGAAAACAGTTCTGCTGCATCTGCCTGCGCAAATACACCAGAACAATTATTTAAAAAATGTGGAAAACTGTTGTCCCGGAAATGGAGGTTCTGCGCCCGGGATGGCAGGAATACTTAAAGAATTGTCTGACTCCACTGTATAATGGAAATACAGATCCGCAGTCTGACTCCGGAAATCTTTATTCCTGGCAGAAAAGTGAATTTGATTTCTCTTATCCGGACTGGCAGATTCAGGAGGAACAGCTTCTTGTTTACTGGATCTATACCTATTTCTGCGGTGCAGTTTATGATGATGAGATCTTCGCCAAGGTGAAAATGGCAGTTGTGTGCACCCTGTTCATCCATGAATTAAATGTAGGAACCTATCTGAAAAACAACCGGCAGTTTAAGCTGAATGACCAGATCCGTATCTGTTATCAGTTTTCAAGAGAACTGGAACACTCAGATCTTAACCTGAACAGATTTGAAGAATTAATGTCTGAAAAGGAGATTTTCTCCTTTGAAAATCTGCTGAAAATCTGCTGATGCAAATAAAAATCCAGTTATTATGAGCACTAAATCAATCGGAAGGCCTCTGATGGTCTTCCGATTGATTTTAATAATTAATATTGTCCTCTCATTACTGTGTTTTCAGCATATGCCAGAATTCTATCTGTTTTCATTTAGAGCGTGTTTGAAAAATCATTTCAACAATCTGTACTCTCTAATCTACGGATCATAGATACCAGATGTCCGGCACAATTTCGGATTTCTTCTTCTGTAAGTTTACCTTCTTTATATGCCTGGCGAATATTCTTATCATCATCCGGATTTCCAGGCATGATAATGTCATTGCCTGCTGCCACACATTTCCATGGAACGCTTCCATCTTCCGGAACTGTTGTGTTCCAGTCTGACATAATTGCTCCGTCAAATCCCCATTCTTTTTTCTGGCAACTGTCATGCACAGATCTTTGCTGTTCGCCGCATGAACTACCGTTGATAAGATTATAGGAAGTCATAATAGAAACAGGATTTCCTTCTTTTACTGCAATTTCAAATCCGCGGAGATAGATTTCTCTGAGCGCACGTTCGGATACACAGGAGTCAACACCCATGCGGTTATCTTCCTGATTATTGCATGCAAAATGCTTGATTGTTACGCCACATCCTGACTTGCTCTGAACACCCCTTTTGATCACTGCTGCTGCCAGCATCCCTGACAGATATGGATCTTCTGAATAATATTCATAATTTCTTCCACATAATGGATTTCTGTGGATATTCATACCCGGTGCAAGCCACAGATTTACATGAAATTCTTCCATTTCTTCTGCGATTGCTTTTCCAAACTCTGTCATGAGATCTGTATCCCAGGTTCAGTGCCAGTGCTGTTCCTACCGGAAAAGCAGTACAGTACTGATAATAAGTGTCTGCATTCTCATGATGCACACCAGGTTCCAGAATTCCATTTTCCAGTGAACCAAGAACTCCCCATTTCATAGATGCTGTCTGTCTCTTTTATCTACCTCATACCACTGTCTGAGGCGGATACCTGCCGGACCGTCCGCCATAACAAGAGAGGGATTCCATACTCTTTCCAAAGTACCGCAGGTTTCACCTGCTGATCCCGGCACTCGAATCCTGCTGCACCAAGAGTACTGATTATTCTCTTGAAATCTTTCCCATAAAGCAGAGGAATCAGCTCTTCTGTAGTTCTGTCTTCCAGAACAGAAACAAATCTTTTTCTTCCTCTGTCAGATTTTCCTTGATTTTTTCCGACATCTTCCGATTTTGCCGGTATCATCGCAGGTTTAAAATAATATTCCGGAACCCGCGCGTTATCAGTTTTTCCTGTCTCTGCACAGATTTTTCTTTCAATTCTTTTGTCAGATAAATCTGTTCCAGTTCTTCCCTGAAGCGGACAGATTTTATCCATCTGTTCCAGTACTGTATCATCTGAAACTACCAGAACTGCTTCCAGTTTCAGTTTGTCTGAACTGCTTCCTGATCAGAATGCCATATTTGCCTTTTTCCACTATCCATGTATGTGTTTCCTCATTGAAAGAAGCCAGTTGTTTCTGTGGAAATCTCAAACAAGTGTTTGTGTTTCTCCTGGCTTCAGAAGTCTGGTTTTTGCAAACCTGCCAGTCTCTTATACTCTTTTTCCAGTTCTGTCTGCGGAAGCGTAACATAAATCTGTAATTAATTTTTTAACAGCATATTCATTTCCTGTATTTGTAACCTGAACCTCTGCTCTGATTTTACTTTCTTCCATATTTATGCTGCAACACTTCATCTCAAACGTAGTATAAGAAAGACCAAACCCAAACGGAAACATCACCTTTTGTCAAAGCTGTCAAAATATCTGTAACCTACATAAATACCTTCTTTGTATTTTTCCTTTTCCAGATTGCCATTCAGATACCCATACTCTTCTGAAGCCGGATAATCCTCGTATCGTCTTGCCCAGGTTGTTGTCAGTTTACCGCCCGGCACTTCTTTTCCCAGAAGTACATCAGCCAGGGCATCTCCCCTTCCTGACCCAAGCTGAGAAATATTTAAGATTCCTTTATATTGTCTGTCTGTTCCAGAATATCTGTCAGCTCCACAGGACCACCTGCATTAAGAATAAGGATCACAGGTTTGTTCATTTCTGCAAGATAACGTAAATCTTCCTTCTCTCTCTCGCTTAAATAGTAATCTCCCCTTTACTTTGCGGCGGTCTTTTCCTTCTCCTGAAATACGACTGATCACATAAATCACCACATCTGCTTCACAGATATCTTCCTCTGCCACCTTACGTCCCAGCGGCATTGCAAAAGGATTCTCTGCATAGGCATCAAAAAGGATTATCTACTTTCTTAGCTTCTTCCAGAACTTTTTTTCTTTCCACACCTCTTCGCTCGCTCATAGCGATTGTGATAATCGCTGATCCAGTCTTCGCTTACAATTTTTACTCCTGCTTCTTTCAGTCCCTGATAAATAGAAATATTCTTTCTGTTGTTAACATCATCTCCAGAACCAATTCCACCCTTTACGGTTTTCTCTGCTCCATACCCCTAGGTGCAGCAGCTGTATCTTTCTTTAATGGAAGGATTTTCTCATTTTTCAGCAGAACAATGCCTTCTGACGCCGCTTTTCTGGCAAGCTTTCCATGCATCAGTTCTCTCTCTGACGGCTGTTCTTCTAGTTCCACTGTAAATCCATTTCTTCATATAATTATACTCCTGTTTTTTAATATTATAATTTCATGAAAAAAGAACCTCCATAGCATTCTCTATGGGGGGTTCTTAATTTTCATTATTCTTTTTACACCACCAAGTGTTACACCTGGCAATAATGTATTTGATAAAAGCAGATATACAATAATGATTAAAATGATCGCAACAGTGATCATCATGTAAATTTTACCCATATCAAAGTTCATATAATCAGCACCACGCAGAGTTGCAATCAGGATCGGCACTGTCATTTTGCTCTTTGACTGAATGATCAGGGCAGGAACGAAGTAATTGTTCCAGGATCCTACGAAAGTAAAGATTGCCTGTACTGCTACTGCCGGTTTCATGATCGGAAGTACAATACTGTTAAAGGTTCTGAATTCTCCGGAGCCATCAATTCTTGCCGCTTCCACAAGGGATAAAGGAAGGAAGACTGAAGGTAACTGTACATAAAAGAAAAGACTGCCGGAGATGCAATGGATGGAATGATCAACGGAAGTAAAGAGTCATACATTCCCATCTTTGTGATCAGTCGTAAAAATCCCATTGCTGTTACCTGTGTAGGCATAACAAGAATTGCCATAATAAAGGTAAAAGCTGCCTTCTTCATTTTAAAAATCATAAGCATATAGACCATAAGCTGTCAAAGAAGAAAATATGTCAAAGTGCAGCACTGCAGGAAGATATAACAACACTGTTAAGAATACCGCGGAACATCGGGAAACTTCCGTCATTTGCCACATTCTTCAGATTCTCAAGAAAAATATTTTCCGGGAAGTGCTGAAAAAT
>VOFJ01002777.1_pt1 | contig 32371 bp, 69 predicted proteins | sample 5384081 | NCBI WGS metagenome assembly VOFJ01 (sample SAMN12384729, study PRJNA508395) | human gut metagenome | isolation source: healthy gut I | host: Homo sapiens | reverse complement strand
TACCGTGACTTTGCTGATGCGCCTGCCCTTTGATGGTAGGTAGTCCAGATTACCCACCAAAGAAGATCCGTTGGTGATCTTTTCCGCTTCCAGCCAGTGTCATACTACCGTAAATTCAATATCTTGTATCTTTTTTTTGTATCTTCCTTTTTTAATACTGCACCCAGCCAGTGCCAGAATAAAAATCCCTGCAATTATGTAAAAATGTTTTCGATTCATGATGCTCTCTTTCTTCATGAAAAACCTTTTATAACATCATACACACCAAGTCTAGGAAAAATTCCAAAATTGTTGTATACTTAATAAAATGCCATGTCCAAGAATGCCTCGGCTTGACTTTGTATAAGCAGGGCATTAAGTTTAAAAGTTCCTACTTCAACATGGTTTTAAAAGGAGATTACAAAAAAATATGATAAATAACGAACGCTTATCCGGCATTTTGCTTCACCCGACTTCTCTGCCTTCCCCTTACGGGATTGGGGATCTTGGAGATGAAGCATATGCCTTTTATCGATTTTCTGGCACGGGCAGGTCAGCATCTCTGGCAGGTACTGCCACTGACCCACACAGGTTTCGAGACTCTCCGTACCAGAGTTTTTCTGCTTTTGCAGGTCAGCCTCTTCTCATTGATCCAAGACATTTGATCCGTCTTGACTGATCGGTGGCTGGGAACTTACCGATTGCCCGATTGCAGACCCAAGTCACGTAGATTATGGACAGGTCATTCCGTGGAAGGAGAAAGTTCTGGCCTTGCCTACAGCCGTTTTTCCACAGAAAACGCCATGAAATCCCAGGCATGGACCAGTCTTTCCAGGAATTTTGTGAAAGCAACCGCTACTGGCTGGATGACTATGCTTTGTTTATGGCATGTAAGAAATTACACCATGGCGCTGACTGGCTCCACTGGCCGGATGAATACCGGTGTCCGACTTTGGAATTCAAAGCCGGTCTTTTTAAATCCATGCACGAAGATATAGAATACTATCGTTTTATTCAGTTCTTATTCTTTGACGAGTGGAAACGAATCAAAAAAAATATGCAAATGACCACGGTATCCGCATCATCGGTGATATCCCGATTTTTGTATCTATGGACAGCGCCGATGTGGGGCGAACCAGCATCTGTTCCAACTGGACTCCAAAGGGTATCCGACTCGCGTAGCCGGAGTACCGCCGGATTATTTTTCAGCCTCCGGACAGTTATGGGGTAATCCATTGTACAACTGGGAAGCTCATGAGGCGGAACATTTTTTCCTGGTGGATATCCTGTATCCGTGCACAGCTTTACAACCTGGATATTCTGCGTGTAGATCACTTCCGCGGATTTGAAGCTTTCTGGTCCATTCCTTACGGGCGAACCGACCGCTGTGAATGGCGAATGGGTAAAAAGCTCCGGGTCATGCATTATTTTCCGCAGTCCGTGATGCTTTTGAGGGAAACCTTCCAATCATTGCAGAAGATCTGGGCATTATCACCCCGGAAGTGGAAGCTTTGCGAGATGAATTTGGATTCCCAGGCATGAAGGTTCTGCAGTTTGCATTTGACTCTCTGGATGAAGGAAGCTACCTGCCACACCGCTACACATCTCCAGTCTGCGTATGTTACACCGGAACTCATGATAACGACACGACTCGCAGCTGGTATCAGACACTGCGCCCGGAATGCCGCGACAAAGTACGCCGCTACACACACTGCAGCAATGATACACATTTTCCATTGGATCTTATTGGAACCGCACTTGCAAGTGTTGCTGCATATGCAATCTTTCCTCTTCAGGATGTTCTGTGTGTCGGTGCAGAAGGACGCATGAACACACCAGGTATCGGCACCGGGAACTGGAGCTGGCGTTATCAGCGCAGTCCGCGCTCAAAGGCGAACTTGCCGATGAACTTCGTGGCATGACTATTTTATATGGAAGATATTAGTTGGAGGAACTTGACATATGTTACGATTTATATTCGTTGCAATATTTTTTTATTGTTATATTTTCTGTTCGGGATTCCTGTACTCGGAATTCTCTGGCTTATTGGCAAAGTGAATAAACGCTCAGCCGATCTCGCAGCACTACGTATCGTTCAATGGGGATTTAAAGTGATCCTGAAAATTTCCGGTGTCGAAGTGACCGTCATCGGAGAAGACCGTGTTCCTAATGAACCGGTTCTCTACGTGGGCAACCACAGAAGTTATTTTGACATTTTGCTGACTTATTCCCGCTGCAGGGATCTGACCGGATTCGTTGCCAAAAAGGAAATGTTAAATTACCCGTTCCTTCGCACCTGGATGAAACGGGTATACTGCCTGTTTTTGGATCGCGACAATATAAGAGAAGGTCTTAAAACCATCCTGACTGCGATCGATCAGGTGAAAAATGGAATTTCTGTTTTTTATTTTCCCCAGAAGGGACACGCAACAAAGGAGACGAATTAAGTCTTCTTACATTCCATGCCGGTTCCTTTAAAATTGCAGAAAAAGCGGATGTCCGATCGTACCTGTTGCACTGAATAACACCATTAATATTTTTGAGGGACATTTGCCATATATCAAAAAAACACACGTTGTTTTGGAGTACTGCTCCCCTATATATATGAATGAAATGGAAAAAAGAAGACCGCAAGAAGATCGATGTTTACTGCCAGAAGATCATAAAGGACACGATTGAGAAAAAAATCATACCCTTGTATAAAGGTACCATTATGATATATAATACACAAGATATCATGAAATGTACGATACGAAGCAATCCGTAGTATCATCAATTATGAAAACAAAAGCTTACGATTCAGTCATGAAAGGAGCTCACTATGAACAAACAAGATTTAACACTGCTGACTGATTTATATGAACTGACAATGATGCAGGGTTATTATAAAAAAGGTCAACATGAGACGGTTGTATTCGATGTGTTTTACCGTCACAATCCCTGCGGCAATGGTTATTCCGTCTGCGCGGGACTTGACCAGGTCATTGACTATATTAAGAACCTGAATTTCACCTACGAAGATGTGGACTACTTACGAAGTCTTCACATTTTTGATGATGATTTTCTTCAGTATTTAAGTGGTTTTCACTTTACAGGAGATATCTATGCGATTCCGGAAGGAAGCGTAGTATTCCCAAAAGAGCCACTGCTTAAGGTCATTGCTCCGATCATGGAAGCTCAGCTTGTCGAGACGACTATCCTGAATCTGATCAATCACCAGTCTCTCATCGCTACTAAGACTTCCCGTGTTGTCTATGCCGCCGACGGAGACGGAATCATGGAGTTCGGATTGCGCCGCGCACAGGGACCAGATGCCGGACTTTACGGAGCACGTGCCGCTATAATCGGCGGATGTGTCGGTACGTCAAATGTACTGGCAGGTCAGCTTTTTGATGTCCCTGTTATGGGAACTCACGCACATAGCTGGATCATGACATTCCCGGACGAATACACTGCATTTAAATATTACGCAGAGCTATATCCGGACAACTGTACACTTCTGGTAGACACTTATGACACATTAAAATCTGGCGTACCAAATGCCATCCGTGTCTTCCAGGAATTTAAAGACGCAGGAAAACCATTAAAAAAAATACGGAATCCGTCTGGACAGCGGAGACCTTGCATATCTTTCCAAAAAGCACGTAAAATGTTAGATGAAGCCGGATTCCCGGACGCTTCCATCTGCGCTTCCAATGATCTTGACGAATATCTGCTCCATGATCTGAAGGCACAGGGTGCGCGATCAACTCCTGGGGTGTTGGTACTCATCTGATCACGTCCAAAGACTGCCCGTCATTTGGCGGTGTATACAAATTGTCTGCAATCAAGAATGAAAACGGAGAATTTATCCTGAAGATCAAAATTTCTGAAAAACACAGAAAAGATCACCAATCCAGGAAATAAGACAATCTACCGTGTCTATGAAAAAGAGACCGGCAAGATCAAAGCTGATCTGATCTGCTTCGCTGATGAAACATTTGACGAAAGTCAGGATCTTCTTCTCTTTGACCCGCTGGAGACATGGAAGAAAACAAAGCTTGCAGGCGGCACTTATACCATGCGTGAAATGCTTGTTCCAATCTTCAAAAACGGAGAATGTATTTACACTTCCCCTTCTGTCACGGAGATTGCAGAATATTGTAAACAGGAAAAAGACTCCCTGTGGGACGAGACAAAAAACGTCTCTTCTATCCACACCGGGTTTATGTAGATTTATCCCAGAGATTATATGATGTAAAGAAAGCCTTACTCGATCAGGCACACAAACCAGAATAAAAGGAGATCATTCATTATGAAAATTATAGTATTAGCAGGCGGCTTAAGTCCGGAGCGTGACGTCTCACTGACTTCCGGTGCCGGCATCTGCAAAAACACTGTTGGAAAACGGACACCAGGCTTATCTTCTTGACCTGTACTTCGGTCTTGAAAATGCGCCTGCGAATCTGGAAGATGTATTTACACTTCCGGGCGCAGGTCTTGAGATTGCAAAAAATATCAGCACAAAAAAGAACCTGACCTTGAAGTCCTTAAGAAATCTCGCCCGGATCAGTCCGACTGCATGTTTGGATGCAAATGTCATTGAACTGTGCCGTATGGCAGACATTACATTTGTCGCTCTGCACGGCTCTGTCGGAGAAAATGGTAAGCTTCAGGCTGCTTTTGATCTTCTTGGAATCAAATATACAGGCTGCAACTCTTTTTGGCTGTGCCCTGTCTATGAACAAACTAGTAACAAAACAGATTTATAAAATGAGTGGTGTACCGACTCCTCGTGGAACACATCTGACAAAAAGAGACAAAGGATCTTCCTTTATCCGAACTTGGATATTATCTCCCACTGGTCGTAAAACCATGTGAAAATGGTTCCAGTATTGGAGTTTACATCTGTCATACAGAAGAAGAATATAACAATGCAGTTCGTGAATCATTTGAAAAGAACCCAGATGAAGAACTGGTCATTGAGCCTTACATCAAAGGCCGTGAGTTTGCCAGCGCTGTCATTGCCGGAAAAGCACTCCCATTAGTTGAGATCATTCCGAAAGATGGTGTCTTCAACTATGAGAATAAATATCAGGCTGGCGGAGCACAGGAAATCTGTCCACCGGTATCTATTGATGAAGAAACTCAGCAGCGCATGATGCGTGCCGGAGAAGAAGCATTTGCCGCACTCCGTATGGATGTGTATGCACGTGCTGACTTTATCATTGATGACGAAGACGGCGAATTCTACAGTCTGGAAATGAATGCACTTCCAGGAATGACTGCCGCAAGTCTGCTTCCGAAGGCCGCAAAAAGCCGCAGGCATCGAGTACAACGAATTATGCGAACGCATCATTGAAGAATCTATGAATGCGCGTTACAGATAAGAGGAAATCCATCATGAAAAACCTTACTTTAAGAAATATTACTAAGGCCTGCCACGGAGAGTACCGGGGTACTGAAAATCTTTTGGACAAAGAAGTTGCCGGTGTTACAATTGACAGCCGGAAAGTTGAAAAAGACTATCTGTTCATTGCCATTGACGGTGAACGCGTCAACGCTCACAAATTCATTCCGGATACCATTGAAAAAAGGCGCAATGTGCGTGATTTCCCATGAAGATCTTGGCGAGACAGATTTTCCATATATCCTGGTAGAGTCTACTGGCCAGGCACTTCTTGATACTGCAAAAAGCTTTATCGTGATTCTTTCGATATTAAGGTTGTCGGAATCACAGGAAGTGTCGGAAAGACAAGCACAAAGGAAATGATTGCTTCTGTACTGTCTCAGAAATACTGTGTACATAAAACACTTGGAAACTTCAACAATGAATGGGGGCTTCCAATTACAATTTTTGAAATGAATGAAAATCATCAGGTCGCTGTTCTGGAAATGGGTGTCAATCATTTCGGTGAGATGCGCCGTCTTTCCAGCGTAGCAAGCCCGGATATCTGTGTGATCACGAATATCGGTATCGCACATCTGGAATTCTTTTCAAGACAAGAGAGGGAATCCTTCAGGAAAAATCGCAGATGATCCAGGATATGAAAGACCGGTGGTTCTATTCTTCTGAACGGAGACGATAATCTGCTCCGTGATATGGGGACCGGTCAAAGGCGTAGATCCTGAATTTTTTCGGTCTTGGAAAGAACTGCCAGTTCTATGCAACTGACGTAGAACCACTTGGACTTCGCGGTTCTTCCTGTACGATTCATCTTCCGTCCGGCGAAAGCTTTGACTGCATCGTTCCACTTCCTGGTGCTCACATGGTACAAAAACGCTCTTGCCGGAACTGCTGTCGGCTATCAACTTGGACTTACACCAGCCGAAATCAAAGCCGGAATTGAAGGACTGCCTTCAATCCCCGGAAGAAATAATATCATTCAGACACGATAAAATCATCATCTTAGATGACTGCTATAATGCAAATCCAATTTCCATGCAGGCTTCCTTAGATGTTCTGAATATGGCAATCGGACGAAAAGTCGCTGTTCTTGGCGACATGGGCGAACTGGGCGAGACCGGAAAAGAACTCCACTACGAAACCGGTGCACATGCAGGTGATATAGGCATCGACCTTGTATGCGGAATTGGCGAGCTTTCCAAAGAGCTTGTAGCCGGAGCTTGAACATGGTCTGCGAGGCAAAATGGTTCCCTGCAAAAGCAGACTTTCTTGCAGAGATGAAACATCTGATTCAACCAGGTGACAATATCCTTGTGAAAGCTTCACATGGTATGCAGTTCCCTGAAATCGTAGATGAATTACAGAAATTTTAGGAGTATAAAACTATGAACTACCAGCTTCTGGCACTGGATCTGGACGGGACACTGACCAATTCCAGAAAAGAAATCACACCATCGACCAGAGATGCTCTGATCGACATTCAGAAAAAACGGAAAAAAAAGTTGTATTAGCCAGTGGACGTCCTTCTCAGGGCGTCCTTCCTCTGGCAGAGGAACTTCACCTTGGAGACTATGGAAGTTATATTCTCCCTACAACGGTGGTCGTATCACAGACTGCCGATCCGGTGAAATCATTTACAGCAAATATCTTCCAAATGATGTTGCGGCTCCGCTTCTTGAAATCGTGAAAAAATATCCGGGGATTGACATTCTTGCATACACCGATACCGAGCTGATTTCAGGTGGAGATACGAATGAATACAGCGAAAAAGAATCTTTCATCAATCATATGCCGATTACAAAAAGTGGACGATTTCATCTCTTACGTCACTAAAAATAATAACAATAAATTTCTGATTACCGGAGAACCGGAACTGATTCAGGAAGTAAAAGCTGAAGCTGAAAAACAATTTCACTCTTATCTGTCTATTTACTGCTCAGATCCGTTCTTTCTCGAAATTATGCCCCAGGGTATTGATAAAGCTCACTCCCTTACAAAGCTGCTCACACCAGCATCGGACTTTCTACCGATGCCATGATCTGTTGCGGGGACGGATACAATGATCTGACTATGATTGAGACTGCCGGACTTGGAGTTGCCATGGCAAATGCTCAGCCACTGGTGAAAGAATCTGCAGATTACATCACAAAAATCCAACGATGAAGACGGTGTGTTACACGTAATCAATGAATTTATGAGATAGGAAAAGAGGTCACAAATGAGAGGTACTAATAAGTCTTGGTTTTGCCAAGGGTATGCGGGATGCAATTCCCATTGCCCTTGGCTATCTTGCAGTTTCATTTACCCTTGGTATTGCTGCGAAAAAATGCCGGGTTCACACCCTTTCAGGCATTTCTCGTAAGTTTTACTAATAATGCATCAGCCGGTGAATTTGCCGGATTTACGCTGATTGCCGCAGGTGGCGGCTATCTGGAGGTCGCGATTCTGATATTGATCACAAATGCCCGTTATCTTCTGATGTCCTGTGCATTAAGTCAAAAACTTCCACCAGACACACCGATGATCCAGCGTCTGCTTCTAAGTTATGATGTCACTGATGAGTTATTTGGAATCTCCGTGGCCGTACCGGGTAAATTGAATCCATACTATTCTTTTTGGTGCATATACTGTAGCACTTCCCGGCTGGGCTTTCGGAACACTTTTGGAACTTTGATGGGATCCATTCTACCGGCTAATATCGTCAGTGCATTAAGTGTCGGTCTTTACGGCATGTTCCTGGCAATCATTATCCCGCCTGCAAGAAAAAAAATAAGATTCTCGCGGGAGTTGTCTTGATTTCCATGGGAGCAAGCTTTGCATTTACAAAACTTCCAGTCGTCCACACACTTTCTACCGGAACAAGAACGATTCTTCTTACGATTCTCATTGCCGGAGGGGCTGCAATCCTGTTACCAATCAATGAGGAGGAGGACGATACAAAAACACTGAATCTAGTGCATTAAATAACAATGAAAGGCAGGCAAGTTCATGAGTCATAATATTTATATCTATATCCTGGTCATGGCCGGAGTATCTTATCTGATTCGTATGCTGCCTCTGACCTTGATTCGAAAAAGAAATTAAAAATAAAACGATTCGGTCATTTCTATATTATGTACCATACGTCACACTGGCAGTGATGACCTTCCCGGCAATCCTGTCCGCGACCGGAAGTGTCTGGTCTGCATGGGCAGCTCTGATCGTTGCCACAGCACTTGCATGGTTTGGGAAAAGCCTGCTGCAAGTATCCGTATGCGCATGCATGGTAGTGTTCCTGTTAGAATTGTTTTTGTAAAATGGAAAATTGGCAAAACAAAAAGCTCTTTTACAACTATAATAGAAAAAAGTCCTGGCCTATGACACGGGTAAAATTTATGTCTGCTGCGCCGCTTATCTATGTCTTTCTATGTAAACTCGCCTTACGGCTCAGACAGTACATAGAAAGACATGCTATGCTCGCAGACATGTCGAATTTTATCCTATCGTCATAGGACAGGACTTTTTTCTGTTTTATTTTGCGATAAGTCTTTTTATGTTTGAACTATGTCATTATACATTTTCCTCTTTTATTCCTGTATCTTTTTCATTTTACAATTTGGCGATAAGTAATTATTTTACATCTTGCACATACGTGTTTTGTTCGGAACGTTTTTCTGTATGTCTGTTGTCTATCTCTGGCTGGAATGCTTTGATGTCCTGTGCTACTTCTTTACTAAGTATGAGCATGCAGATCAGGTTCGGGATTGCCATGAGCGCATTTGCTATATCCGAAAAGCTCCATACAAGATTAAGTGTCTGTGTGCAGCCAAGTTCAAGAATGCCTTTTCTCCATGATATTCCCATCCGAGGATTGTAGAAAGTGCAAATAATGTAATCCCGATTGTTACAAGCCAGCACTGTGATCACAATTCCAGTGATCCATGTCGGGATATGAAATGTTGCATGCAGTACACCTGAAATAGAATTTCCCTGTGTCTTATTTCCAATACCAAATGAAGCAATCACTGCAAAAAGTGCAAACAACCATGCAAGAGCAGAACCCATAATGTCTTATTCTTTATACAGCGTATATTGCATCATCTTGTGATTCTTCGCTCTTCCAATCATCGTCAATCCATATTCCTGTGCCAGTTTTACAGCTTCTGCCGTCGGAGTCTTTTTACTTGCCACAAGCGGAATTCCCGCCCGTATTACTTTTGTAATCATGTCGATTGGGAGACGTCCGGTTGTAAAGACTGCACATTCATGAAAATCATAATCATGCATAAGTGCATAGCCAATCGCTTTGTCCAGTGCATTATGGCGTCCGATATCCTCACAGGAATACACAATCTTTTCCCTTATATGCAAGAAAGCAACTGTGTGTTGACCATGTCGCCTCATGCAATGGCATATCCTGATGAAAGGCTTCGTCGAATGCATACATAAGTTCCAGACTCACCTTTACCGGCTCCAGATGCTGCAATTTTTTTCCACTGCAAATCCACTATATATGGTCTTATTATCCGTACAACAAGTCGGCGTATCCATAACCTCTGCACTCAGATTATCATTAACCAATCCACAATGTTCTGAACCAAGCTGTACTCTCGCCCTGGTTCCATGCTCACAGATATAAAGGTATTCCACTTCCTCTGATGAATGAATCATGCCTTCGCTGACCATTCGTCCCAGTACCAGCCCCGGCAAATCCTTCGGTGTACACACTAATTTCATCGTCAGCACATCATTAATATACACGTCCATACGATGCTCCGATAAAAAGCATCTCCGCCTTTTCCATAGTATTCCCGTCCGGATCAATATATAATCCTGTAACTGGGTAAATCGCTTCCGCTTCCTGATATTGATTATTAATCTTCATGTCGCTTTATCCTTTTCATACAACATATATTTGACACACACAAAAAACAATGTTAATATACTTATATAAAAGGTACTGCCAATGGCGATTTACCTGATCATTGTAAATAAAAAATATAACCGTATTAGTTTCTCAGGCTAACAGGCGGTTATTTTTTTTGGTCTTATTATTACACCCAATCGTATATCCAAGACCAAATGAGGTTAAGCAGAGACTAAATACTGCAATCAAGTCAGCCATTGTCAGCATAAGTATGTTCTCCTTTTCCATATTAGTTCATCGTTAGAATCATCTATGTAATCAGAGCTATAGACTCCTGTAAAAAAAAATAAACCGCCAAACACACCAGTGCTGACAGCACCTTACATTTATTGTATCAATTCTATGCTTTTTTATGCAATACTTTTTGTATATTTTTAAGATATATTATTTGTCTAAAAATAAACGAATCATTTTTTATATTTTATCCAACACCGCCATCGGTGTCTCTAGCTGTTCAAACTTCTCTTTTCGGATATCCAGTTCCGGCACCTCTTTGATATACCACCGTGCCTGAAGCGCAGTCATTCCTACAATATCTGCTGCCTCCAGTTCATGGCTCCCGCCATCTCCAATGTAATACAAACATTCTCCGGCTCTCACGCCAAGCCCTTCCATACACTTTAGGAATATTTCCGGATCTGGCTTTTTCATTCCCAGTTCATAAGACAGACATGTCTCATCAAAATATGGAAATAACTGGCTCTCTCGGATTAATACCGCTTCCTCAGAATAACAGTTACTGATCAGTCCGATTTTAATCTTTTTTTTTTTTTAATGTCTGAAGCATCGGAATGATTTCCGGATGAAGATGACAAAAACAGTCTGCTTTTGCTGCCTTTCTTCCGGAAATAATAGTCTGGAATGTCTCCTCGCTGTATTTTCCGGTCTGTCTCAATATCTGCTCAATTGTCTCTTCCAATGTCTGCTTTCCAATGGTGGGTCATTCTCACTCGGAATCCAAAGTGCATCAAATAACATCGGATCTATGCCGGCATCTGCTGCCATCTGTGCCCGGAAATATACCGGTCCGCCATACTGTGTGATCAAGGTCTCATACATATCAAAAATAACTGCTTTTATCATATAGTTTCTTACCCCGCAAGATGCAGCATCTCAATAAGGAAAATCCAGCTCAGTCCATAGTAAGTCACAACTGCTACCAGGTCGTTGATGGTCGTGATCAATGGTCCGGATGCTACAGCCGGATCAACATTAATTTTCTTAAAGAACAGCGGAATACATGTTCCGACTGCTCCGGAGATAACCATTGCAACTACAAGTGCTATTCCGATGCAGCCTGAAACTGCATAAGCGAACATAATAGTCTTTCCTTTAAAGAGTGCAATATAAAGTCCGATTACAATAAATGACAATGTTCCCAGAATCAGACCGTTCGAAAATCCGATTGTCATTTCCTTCCATACTAATTCTGCCTTCTGCTTTCCGGTCAGAGACTCATCCATCAGTACACGGATCGTTACAGCCAGTGACTGTGTTCCCACATTTCCTGCCATATCCAGGATCAGTGACTGGAAACACATGATGATCGTAAGCTGACTTACCACTTCTTCAAACAGACCGACTACGGATGAAACGACCATTCCAAGTCCCAGCAGTACCAGAAGCCACGGAAGTCTCTTTTTTTTAGACTCTCACGCAGAGGCTCTTTCAAATCTTCCTCCGCTGTCAGACCGGCAAACATCGCGTAGTCCTCTCCCATCTCGTCATCGACCAATTCTACGATACTCTGAGATGTGATAACTCCAAGCAATTTGTTATCATTATCCAGTACCGGAATGGAATTCTCGGAATAATCTTTCAGCTTTTCAATACAATCATCTATCAGTTCATTTCCATATACATATGGGTATGATGTCACAATCAGATCTTCCAGACATGCATCCTGTCTTGCAATAATCAAATCTTTCAAATCTAATGCTCCGTAAAATGTAGAATCTTCTGTCACCATAAATATAGTAGAAATGTTATCGTTCTTTGCTGCCTGACCGATTAAGCTGCTCATTGCCTGCTTTACAGTCAGATTCTCACGGATCATGATGCAGTTAGTTGTCATTGCTTACTTCCGATTTCTTCCTCGTCAAATGAAGCAATAATTGCCATATCTTTTCTCGCCTCATCATCCATCAGTTCGATCAAAAGTACTTTTTTCTCCTTCGGTGTCATACGGAGAACATCTACAACGGCATCTGTCTCCATTCCTGAAAAAGAATACCCGCTGCCTTACGCACATCCATCTCATCCAGATACTCTGCTGCCTGCTTCTCATCAATATACTCAAAAATGTCTGAAAGCATATCCAGATTCAGAATTCTGCAGACTTTCCGTCTCTCTGCTGCTGTCAGCTCGGAAAATACATCTGCCAGGTCATTTTCATGATAATCCTCCAGTTTGTTACGCATAACTCCCGGTGAAGTATTACCTCTGATGATAGCCAAGATTTCTGACTGATAATCCTGTGTTTTGTTTTCCATCTTGGGAAACCTCCTTATCCTGTTTTCTCATTTCCGCAAGAAGCACAAAAATTAAAACATCAAGAGACACTTTAGCTGTTGACATTAAAATCTTTATCCTTCTTGCATCTGTTTTCACAGATCAGATAGCTGCATTTTTATGCATATGTTCGCTCATTGGAAAATAGGATAAGAAATGAATTGATAAATTCTATTTAGAAAAAACAGAACAGACTGTTACTCATATCTGATCCTATGTTCTTAGTTCGCCCATGACTATCGCAACTGTCCATTCTGTTCACCTGCCTTTTTTTCTTAGAAATTTTGCTATTCATCCATTCCAGGCTCCATTTTGATTTCTGCCTGAAAATGAATCATTGTAGGAGTTCCTGATCACTCCCTCACACATTATAGTATTATCCCCCTGACATTTCAACCACCTTTTTATTATTTTACAAGAATTTATCACTGCACAACGAAGTTATTTTATCATACTGCTCTTCTGTAATTTTTTTTAATTTTTTGTCTGCAGTTTACTCTGCAATTTTTTCTTAATTATCCTCTTAGTTTTTTCTCTTGACATTCTATTATATTGTCCATATAATGTTAAAAAGTTAGGAAGCTAACAATTACGAATTGAGGTGTATTATGCAAGATACAAACAACCAAAATAATCCTCTGGAACTGGGGCGTCTGATTCACATTCTTTCTCATAAGATGAAATGTCAAAATGACTGCTATACTATTTTAGAAAATAGTGATCTGACACCTGTCCAGCAACAGCTTTTAAAATTTATCTTGTTGGAATCTGCTTACAAACCAATATTCCAGCGAGATATTGAGGAAGCATTCAGATCCGGCGGTCTACTGTCACCGGTATTATTAAACTGATTGAGCAAAAGGGCTATATTACACGAACCAGTGTTGAAAGCGATGCAAGACTAAAGCAACTGGTTCCGACAGAAAAAGCTGAGGATTTGCGTCCACGTATTGTAGAACATATCAAAAGTGTGAGGCCGCTTTGTCCGCCGGTATTCCTGATGACAAGCTCCATGTTTGCCGGGAAGTTCTCTGTCAGATGCTTGATAATCTTGCAGCTTCAAAAATGTAATTGTTCTGACAATAAAAAGGAGGCATAATATGAATAAAACACTGTTAAAATCAGTACGAGAATATAAGAAGCAATCCATTCTTGCTCCGCTTCTTGTCATTCTCGAAGTTCTGATGGAAGTTCTGATCCCACTCGAGATGGCAAAAATCATCGATGTAGGAATCGCAAATGGAGATATGTCCTACATTTTACAGCGCGGTCTGATTCTTGTAGTCATGGCTATGCTTGCCCTGTTCTTTGGTGTTCAGGCTGGTAACATGGCAGCAATCGCAGGTGCCGGATACGCCAAGAACCTGCGCCACGACATCTTTTATAAGGTGCAGGATTTTTCTTTCAAAAACATTGACCATTTTTCAACCTCCGGTCTGGTCACCCGAATGACAACCGACATCACAAACGTACAGATGGCATACATGATGAGTATTCGTCTTTCTTGCAAGAGCTCCATTTATGATTATCTTATCATGGATCATGACACTGCTCCTCAATAAGGGACAATTTCACTCTTATTCCTGGTTGTAATTCCGGTTCTCGGAGGAACGCTGATCTATATTGCCAAAAAAAAGCGCACCCACATTTTATCAAAGTATTCGACGAATACGATGTATTGAACAACTCTGTCCAGGAAAATGTGAACGCTTCCCGTGTAGTAAAAGCATTTGTCCGCGAGGATTATGAAATTGACAAGTTCCACGACATTTCCAAATATGTATACAACCTTTTCACAAAGGCTGAGAAAATTGTTGCCTGGAACTCACCGGTCATGCAGTTTACCATGTACTCAGTCGTTCTGATCATGGTTCTGATCGGAAGCAAGAGCATCATTGCCGGCACTATGGAGACAGGCGAACTTACAAGTGTCATCGTTTACGCACTACAGATTATCGGATCTCTGATGATGGTTACATTTGTATTCGTTATGATCATGATCGCGGAGGCATCTTCTGACCGTATCACTGAAGTCATGAATGAAATTCCGGAAATGCAAGATCAGGCCTGATGCAGTGACAGAAGTTCCAAACGGAGACATTGTATTCGACCATGTAGACTTCAGCTACGCAGGTGAAGACGGAAATCTATCTCTGAAAGACGTTAATCTTCATATTGAATCCGGACAGACTATCGGTATCATCGGTGGAACCGGAAGTGCAAAATCTTCCCTTGTCCAGCTCATCCCAAGACTTTACGATGTCACAAAAGGACGTGTCAAAGTCGGCGGCATTGATGTTCGTGATTACAGCCTGGAATCCCTGCGCGACCAGGTATCCATGGTTCTTCAGAAAAATGTACTGTTCTCTGGAACCATTTATGAAAACATCCGCTGGGGTGATGAAACTGCAAGCGATGAAGAAGTCAAACGTGTATGTAAGCTTGCGCAGGCTGACGGATTCGTGCAGGAATTCCCGAACGGTTACAATACAAAAATCGTCCAGGGAGGTAACAATGTATCCGGTGGTCAGAAGCAGCGTCTGTGTATCGCAAGGGCGCTCCTTAAAGAAACCAAAGATTCTAATTCTGGATGACTCTACCAGTGCAGTAGATACAAAGACGGATGCCCTGATCCGGAAAGCATTCCGCGAGGAAATTCGAACACGACCAAAATTATTATCGCACAGCGCGTTTCTTCTATAGAAGATGCTGACCAGATCATTGTTCTGGATGGCGGTCAGATCATGGGAATTGGAACATCTGAAGAATTATTAAAGACAAATGAAATTTACCGGGAAGTATATGAATCACAGGTAAAAGGAGGTGGCGATCATGAGTAATTCAATAAAAATATGAAGATATGGCGGAACACACAAAAAAAAATAACAGACCTGAAAAGAAACCAAAAATGGATGCCACAACAATCGCCACCGGAAAACGGCTTCTGAAATATGTAATGGACAGCTACAAATACCGATTTATCCTTGTGTTCATCTGTATCCTTCTGAGTGCAGTTGCTTCTATCTCGGTATCTCTGTCTCTGAAATATCTGCTGGATGATTTCATCATTCCGCTGATCGGACAAAAAAGTCCAAACTACACCGAGCTTTACCAGGCACTGATGGTTCTTTGGAACTATTTTCCTGATCGGAGTAATTGCAACATTTACCTATACAAGAATGATGGTATACATTGGACAGGGCGTGTTAAAAAAGTGCGCGACGATATGTTTGAGCACATGCAGACACTGCCGATCCGCTACTTTGACCAGAACACGAACGGATCTATCATGAGCCTTTACACGAACGATACTGATACATTAAGACAGATGATCAGCCAGGCTATCCCACAGGCACTGATGTCATTTTTCACTATCGTCGTAACATTTATCTCCATGCTCGTGCTAAGCCCGCTTCTTACCGTTCTTGCAGTGCTCATCATCGGGGTTCTGATCTCTGCGACAAAGGCTATCGGCGCAAACAGTGGAAAATATTTCATCCGTCAGCAGATGGCGCTGGCAGATGTGACTGGATTTATTGAAGAGCGTATGAACGGGCAGCGTGTCATCAAAGTCTTCAATCACGAAGAAATTTCAGAAAAAGAGTTCGACGAACTAAATGACGCATTGTTCGAGTGCGCTGCAAAAATGCAAACAAATATGCAAATATGATGGGACCGGTCATCGGAAACATCGGAAACCTCCAGTTCGTACTGACTGCAGTTCTCGGCGGACTGCTTTCAGTTACTGGTGTGGGCGGTATTACCATCGGTGTCATCGCTTCTTACCTGCAGTTTACAAAGAGCTTTACCCAGCCATTCATGCAGGTTGCACAGCAGTTCAATTCCATCGTCATGGCACTTGCAGGAGCAGAACGTATCTTTAAGCTCATTGACGAAGAACCAGAACAGGATACCGGTTCTGTCACACTGGTCAATGCAAAAAAGATGAGAATGGAACGATTACTGAATGCACAGAACGTACCGGTATGTGGGCATGGAAAAAAGCCTGCTGACGAAAATGGTACTGTGACTTATACTGAACTGACCGGAGATGTAAGATTCAAAGATGTGACATTTGGATACGATGAAGACAAAATTATTCTTCATGATATCAGCCTCTTTGCCAAACCTGGCCAGAAGCTGGCATTCGTAGGATCTACGGGCGCCGGCAAGACAACGATCACCAACCTGATCAATCGTTTCTACGACATTCAAAGCGGTGAGATCCTTTATGACGGCATCGACATTACAAAAATCAGAAAAGATGACTTGCGCCGTTCCTCGGAATCGTTCTTCAGGATACACATTTGTTCTCCGGCACGATCAAGGACAATATCCGTTACGGAAAACTGAATGCCACTGACGAAGAAATCTACAATGCTGCAAAACTTGCTCACGCGACCAGTTCATCCAGATGCTGCCAAATGGTTACGATACATTACTAAGCGGTGACGGCGAGGAATTGTCCCAGGGACAAAGACAGCTTCTGTCTATTGCAAGAGCCGCTGTTGCCGATCCACCGGTACTGATTCTGGACGAGGCAACATCAAGTATTGATACCCGTACTGAGAGTATCGTACAGAAAGGTATGGACAATCTGATGAAGGGGCGTACAGTATTTGTTATCGCACACAGACTGTCCACAATTCGAAACAGTAACGCAATTATCGTCCTGGATCACGGTCGGATCATCGAACGTGGTGATCACGATGACCTGATTCAGCAAAAAAGGAACCTATTATCAGCTTTATACTGGAAAATTGGAACTTTCCTAGGAAAAAATTGGTAATTTTGCACCGGAGGAATTTGTTAAAAAATTTATTGATTTTGGAAATTAATAATGTATAATTAAATATGAATGGGGGAAATGTTCCAGCTATCGACCATTTCCCTTATTACATTTAAGAAAAGAGGTTTGGTTTAAGATGGCAGAAATCAATTTAAGCAAGTATGGTATTACTGGAACTACAGAAATCGTGTATAACCCTTCCTACGAGTTATTATTTGAGGAGGAGACAAAACCTGAACTTGAAGGTTACGAAAAGGACAGGTCAGTGAGAGCTCGGTGCAGTAAATGTAATGACAGGCATCTATACAGGACGTTCTCCTAAAGACAAATTTATTGTTATGGACGAGAATTCAAAAAGACACAGTATGGTGGACATCTGATGAGTACAAGAATGACAATCATCCAGCTTCTGAAGAGACATGGAACGCTGTAAAGGATCTTGCGATCAAAGAACTCTCCAACAAAAAAGCTTTATGTTGTAGATGCATTCTGCGGTGCTAACAAAAGATACCCGTATGGCAATTCGTTTTATCGTAGAAGTAGCTTGGCAGGCTCATTTCGTTACAAATATGTTCATTCAGCCAACTGAGGAGGAACTTAAAAAGATTTCGAGCCAGATTTCGTTGTATATAATGCTTCTAAAGCTAAAAGTTGAAAACTACAAAGAGTTAGGCTTAAATTCAGAGACAGCTGTATTATTCAACATCACAAGCAAAGAGCAGGTTATCGTAAACACATGGTATGGCGGAGAGATGAAAAAAGGACTGTTCTTCTATGATGAATTACTTCCTTCCACTGAAGGGCATCGCTGCTATGCACTGCTCAGCTAACACAGATAAGAACGGTGAGAACACAGCAATCTTCTTCGGACTTTCCGGAACAGGTAAGACAACACTTTCCACAGACCCGAAACGTCTTCGATTGGTGACGACGAGCACGGTTGGGATGACAACGGAGTATTCAACTTCGAGGGTGGATGCTACGCTAAGGTTATCAACCTTGATAAAGAGTCTGAGCCAGATATCTACAATGCAATTAAGCGCAATGCGCTTCTTGAGAACGTAACACTTGACGCTGAAGGAAAGATTGATTTTGCTGATAAGAGCGTAACAGAAAACACTCGTGTTTTATCCGATTCAGTCATATCGAGAACATTGTACGCCCGATTTCTTCTGCACCTGCAGCTAAGAACGTCATCTTCCTGTCAGCAGACGCATTCGGAGTACTTCCTCCGGTATCTGTACTTACACCAGAACAGACACAGTACTACTTTCCTGTCAGGATTTACAGCAAAGCTTGCTGGTACAGAGCGTGGAATCACAGAACCTACACCACATTCTCAGCTTGCTTCGGACAGGCATTCTTAGAGCTGCATCCTACAAAATACGGCGAAGAGCTTGTTAAGAAGATGGAGAAGAGTGGAGCAAAGGCTTATCTTGTTAACACAGGATGGAACGGAACAGGAAAACGTATCTCTATCAAAGATACTCGTGGAATCATCGATGCTATCCTGAACGGAGATATCAAGAACGCTCCAACAAAGAAGATTCCCACTTCAACTTTGAGGTTCCTACAGAGCTTACAGGTGTTGACACAGGAATCCTTGATCCTCGCGATACCTACGCTGATGCTTCCGAGTGGGAAGAGAAAAGCAAAAGATCTTGCTGGAAGATTCATCAAGAACTTTGCAAAATACGAAGGAAACGAAGCTGGAAAAGCACTCGTATCCGCTGGATACCACAGTTATAAAAATTATAAAAGATAATACAAAGCTCCCGGGTTTTACATCAACCCGGGAGCTTTTTCATTGTAAAATCTATTACTTAGTCTGTTTCAGTTTTGCAATTGACTTCTTCACGCACCACAGGCAGGTCGGAACACTGTAACAGCATGCTGCGATCCATGCTGCCTGATCCGCAAAACAGATTGCTGTGTAGCCAAATGTTCCTACAAATCCAAGGCTGACAACTGCTCTTGCGACCATCTCCACAGCACCTGAAAATACGGTTCTTCCAGAATATCCAAGACCTTGTGTCACCATTCTTGTAACCGTCAGGATTCCAAGGCTCCAATAGAAAAAGTCCCATACAGCTCAAATATTTTGCAGAAGCATCAACCGCTCCAACAGCTTCAGCGGACTTCCCTTTACCATAGATGTCGTCATAGCCCTTTACCTCTGTCTGATATTTATTAGAGTATTCTAGCACCATTTTTACACGTTTTCTATGTTCCATGTTTTATTCTCAATCATTATTCTCTTTCTTCTTTTCCTCTAACATATATTCGACCATCACTTCGAATATCGGAAGAACATCATATCCCTTTTGGGCTTAATTCTTTGCATCTGTGTAAAGTACAAGCTCCAGTCATTTTCCTGATATCATTTAACGTCCTTGCCCCTTTTGCTCCATTGCCTTTATAATCTGATCTTTTGTAACATTTGAGCAGTAACAGATAATCTCTTCATTCTTCATATTCTTTTCTTCCTCCGTGTCAAAATATTAATTTTTATTAATATTTTACCATAAAGAATTTTTAGTCTCAACTTATATCTGATGTTTTCCAATGCAGTTTCTGAGATTTCAGACTCCTACCCTGGCTTAGAAACTTAGTTCAGACAACTCTTATGCAAGAATCCTTTTGCAACATCTTCCACAATCTGCTCTTTTTGTAAGATGGTTGTCTTTTTAATACTTCTGTCACATCGTATCGATCCAGGAACTCTTTTTCAGTCCGAAATTTAAAACTTTCATATGACTGTCACCGTAGAATCTGGCAATCTTCTCACCAAAACCACCGTCCAGAATTCCGTCTTCCAATGTAATTACAACACTATGGTCTTTCTTAAGATCTTCAAGCATTTCTTCATCCAGACCTGTAATGTAATACGGATTGATAACGGTTGCGTCTATTCCTGCTTTCTTTTTCATCAGATCCGCCACATCATTTCCTAATCCGTAAAATGTTCCAAGTCCGACAATTGCAACCTTACTTCCTTTTCTCGTCATCTCATACTTGTTTAGAATACTGAAATCTTTTGTGACTTCTTTTCCGTCTGAAATCACCTCTCCACCGGGAAGCTTGATCGCAACCGGATGTTCTTTCTGCTCTATGCTCCAGTCCAGCATTGCCAGATATTCTTCTTTTGTTGTCGGCGCAAGATAGACAAGATTCGGAATATTTGCCATCATCGGGATATCCTGCAGTCCAAGATGTGTCACATCGTTCATTCCATAGACAGAACCACTGAACGTAACAATCGTTGCCGGGCTATTATCGATACATACATCCTGTGCAATCTGATCAAAGGTTCTCTGTACAAATGTGCTATACACACCATAGACCGGCTTTCCGCCATTTGCTGCGATTCCTGCTGCCAGTGCAACCGCTGTCTCCTCTGCAATTCCAACATCGACAAACTGCTGTCCTGCTTCTTTTCGCTTATCCTCTGTAAATCCCAGAACTGTCGGAGTTCCGGAAGTAATGGCAACAACTGCCGGATCTTCTTTCATCTTCTTCATGAGATAATTGCACGTCACATCTGAGTAGTCTTCTTCTTCCATCTCATACAGAGGCTTTCCAGTCTCGATATGAAATGGTCCGTTGAAATGCCACTGCTCTTTGTGTTGTTCTGCCGGCGCATAACCTTTTCCTTTTAATGTATTGATATGCACAACGACTGCTTTTTTGCTGTCCTTCACACTCGCAAATACCTGAATCAGCTCAGCCACATCATTTCCATATCCACATAAATATAATCTAAGCCCATGGCACAGAACAGATTACACTCGGCCTGTCCATTCGTCTCACGAAGCAGCTTCAGATTCTTATAGATACCGCCATGGTTCTCAGCAATCGACATATCATTGTCATTGACTACAATAATCAGATTGCCGCCAAGCTCTGCTGCGTAATCCAGTCCTTCTAACGCCTCACCGCCACTTAAAGAACCATCTCCGATCACCGCGATTACATTGCCATCTTCCCCATTGAGATCACGGGCTTTTTGCAAGACCGCACGCCAGGCTCACAGATGTAGATGTATGTCCGACAGTAAAGAAATCATGCTCACTTTCATGCGGATTTGTGTAACCGGACACATCGTCGTAATGCTCTTCATAGAGATATGCGTCTTTTTCTTCCTGTCAGCATCTTATGTGGATAGCTCTGGTGTGACACATCAAATACAATTTTATCTTTCGGCGAATCAAACACATAATGAAGCGCGATTGTTGCCTCCACCATACCGAAATTCGGCCGAAATGTCCGCCATGTTTACTTGCACGAATCAAAAGCGCATGGCGCATTTCCTCTGCAAGCTTTGGAAGTTCTGATACTTCTATCTTCTTCACATCCTCTGGTCTTATTGCATTTATCTTTTCAATATACATCTTTACTTACACTCCTTTTCTTCCCAGGTTAAAACCCCTGTCTTCACAGCCTCTTCATACCTGGACACTTTATATTTCAAGCGTTCCATCGTTGCCTCAATCTGCTGTTTCTGTTCCTCTAAAATGTCATACTGTTCCTTTAGAAGCTGTCTTCTCGCCTCAAATGTAGAGTCTCCTATCTGGAATAATTTTACATATTCAATCAATGCTTCAATTGGAACTCCTGCACTTCGCATACAAACAGCATGCTCTACCCAGCCAAGATCCGATTCCTGATAGTTACGAATCCCACTTGCCGTTCTCGAAACTGACGGGATCAAACCAATACGCTCATAATATCTGAGCGTATCTTGAGAAATCTTAAATTTCTCACTGACTTCTTTAATTGTCATACAAAAAACACCTGCCTTCTACATGACATACTATAGCATCTGGAGTGAACTCCAAGTCAAGAAAATATGCAAATTCAAGAATGCCTCGGTGTTCTAGATTTTTCTTAGAAAAAGAATGTGCCAGGGCACATTCTTACGCTAAGTGCATTGCATAACGCCAATGACGCTGCGCAACGACTAAATTAAATAATATTCCAAAAAACTCTTTTCTTCTCTTCTATTGGCACAGGTTTCTTCTTACTGCGTACAATCTGCGCCCGCATACCTATGTTGGTAAACTCCTGGCAAAGTTTTACCGCCTGCTCTTTGTTAAGACCATCTTTTGCCGCAAATGGTGTCTGGGATAATTGGATTTTCCTGCTAAAATCGTATTTTTTTTTGCAAGCTGTACAAAGTCACTGCGCTGTCCAAAATATTCCATCACTCGTCCCAGTACGATCATCTGTCTTGATGGGAACTTTGGAATGTCGCATTCTTCCGGCATCGGCTGTATTTTTCATATTCAGCCTGATAATAATCCAGTGCTTCTTCAAAATATCCCGCACATTCCTCGTCCAGATTATCATAAAGTACCACCGGGACATTCGATACTATCCTGTCTGCATCCTCTTTTTCAATTCTTGTAAGAATCTGCAGATATCTTGATATTTCAATATTATGGTTATTGCAATTTATCAGTTGAAGCTGATATGTTTTCATATGTGTCTCCTTAAAAAGCATAACTCATCTCATGCCATTCTTCATCGCCCCATACAGAAGCAGAGATACCTTCGTCTTTGTAGCCCATTTTTTTTTATACATTTCCACTTTCTGTTCAAGGCATGTCAGTTTCAGCATCTTACGTCCGTTTGCCTGCTCACGCTTTACGTACTGGTTCATGATTTCTCTTGCAAGACCCTGCCTGCGGTATTCTGGCCGGACATCCAGCCCCAGAAGGAAAATATTCTTTCCTTCCGGATTATGTACGGTAATATCTGTGAAAAACTCATCACGAAATGCTTCTTCATCTGTTGCCAGTCCATTTAAAAAAGCCTGCGATCGTCCCAGTCTCTTTGTCCACTGCAACAAGAAAAAGCTCCGGTGCATGTTCCACCCTTTCAAACATATCTTTTTTTAGAACATACCTCATGTGGTGGAAAACAGATCTTCTCAATCTCTGCTACTTCCTCTGCTTCATTTGCCCTGACAGATCGAAATTCGAATCTGTCTAATACATTTGCCGCCATCTTTCTTTCCTCCCTATACTTTAATTACTGACACTATATGATGCGAAGGTAAAAACCCCCAATTATTATAGCCGATTTATCTTTCTTAAAAATGCAGACCTTGTAGCGTACCTGCTACGATCATCATTCCTCCGGTTACAGCCAGTGCCAGGGCAAGTGCCAGCCAGATGAACTGTTGTTTGCGTTTTTCTTTTGGAAATAATTCTTTTGGATAACCTTCCCGCCCAAGATGTAACACCTGATTGCCCAGATACAAAATTGCCAGTCCCACGCCGCCATCTATCATATAAATTCCCATAAATGCCGGTGAAATCTGAGAAACCTGGCTGGTTGCTGTATCCATTACAAAGTTCCACATTCCACTTCCATTCATTCCAAGTGCTTTGCCATCAGCTGCATCAAAAACTGCATCCCATAAAGCACCAGTACAGGAATGATATTATTGATCGCATGAAACATCACATTATAAAACATGTTGTTCGTCTCATAGACAAGATATCCGAGTACAATTCCAAGGAGAAATGTTGGAAAAAATCGTATGATACTTCGATGAAACAGACCAAACACTGCCGCTGTAGCTAAAATTGGAATCCATTTTCCGTGTGTCTGATTCCAAATAGAAGTAAAAAATACACCACGAAACACTGCTTCTTCACAGATTGCCGGTGCAATTCCAACAACTATAATTGCTACTATCATGGAGGAACTTGTGAACATACTGCTTAATCCGATTGATGTTTCAGTAACCATCTCCGGGGCAATATACATTTCAATCATGGTCACAACAGAAATTGCCTGACTCGCACCAAGGTAAATCAGTATCGTCCCCGTGACCTCTGTAAGCTTTGGCTTATGAATCGGAAACACCGACCGGAATTTTCCGCCAAACACTGCCACTGCTCCAACTGCTGTGCCCAGTAAAATCAATTCTCCGATCAAAGACCGTCCCATTCCTAACCATTGTGGCAGAAAGTCACTGAACACAAATACTTCCAGACCTGCCAGAATGATTACCAGTAATCCCTGCCAAAGTCTTAACTGCTTTTTCTCATTTTCCATATATTTCACCTTACCATCCATGTCTGCTGTATTCTAGTCCTTCAACATGTCCGCATCAAATTTCTTTGGAAACGTTTGAATTTCTTCATGAATTCCAATGATCTTCTCCATCCATATCATATTGTACCAGCGATGGAACTTGTATCCACATTTTTCAAATTCTCCTATCATACGATAGCCAAGATGTTCATGAAACTGTGCACTGTTCTTTGTCAGATACTCATCATCTTCCTCGGGATGTCCAATACATGCTTCCATATTTAAAATTCCCATTTCTTTCAGACAATGTTCCAATGCACTATGAAGTTTTTTTTCCTATTCCCATACGTTTACAATTCTGATCTACATAAATGGAGGTTTCCACCGCCCAGGCATAAGCTGCGCGCTCCTTAAATGGACTGACATATGCATACCCCACGATTTTTTCCATCTTGTTCTGCCACCAGATATGGATATTTTTCAAGTGTATGTGCAATTCTTTCACGAAATTCCTCTGGGGAGGGAACTTCATATTCAAATGTAATTGCAGTTTCCCTGACATATGGTGCATAAATCTCCAACAATTCTTCTGCATCATCTAATGCTGCAACACGAATCACGATTTCTTTTTTTTTAATGTACTCATACTGTAATCTGACTCAATACCTCCCCGATCGGTGCGGCAATCGTAAGTTCTGCACGAACTGATTTTGCCGTATCGCTCTTATTTGATCACGACAAGATGTTTTCCTCTAAAATAATCTACAAATCCAGCTGCCGGATAAACGACCAGAGATGTTCCCCCTATGATCATTGTGTCTGCCTGGCTGATCGCACGGATACTCTTGTCAATCATATTTTCATCCAGACTTTCCTCATAAAGTACGACATCCGGCTTGATCACTCCTCCACACTCACAATGTGGAACTCCTTTGTTGTTCTTTACATATGCTGCATCGTAGAATTTTCCGCATTTTTGACAGTAATTGCGATGAATGCTTCCATGGATCTCATATACATTCTTACTTCCTGCTGCCTGATGAAGTCCGTCAATATTCTGTGTAATGATTGCTTTAAGTTTTCCTGCCTGCTCAAGTTCTGCCAGCTTTTGTGCGCGGCATTCGGCTTCGCATCTAAAAACATCATCTTTTTCTTTGTAAAATTCATAAAAAATCCTTCTGTATTGCGCATAAAGAAGGTATGACTGACGATCTGTTCCGGTGAATACTTTGTATTTCTGCTGATACAGGCCGTCCGCACTTCGAAAATCCGGAATATTGCTCTCTGTAGATACTCCTGCTCCTCCGAAAAAACAATATTTTCACTGTCATCAATGATTTCCTGCAACTTTTCGATTTCTTTATTCACAAAATCATCTCCCTATTTTACATTTTCCATCCACTCAATGATCTGACCCAGATCCTCCAGACTGGCTGATGCATGTTCCAGTACCTCTTCCGGCACATCTACCATATCATGAATATAAATCGTTTCTCCACCGGCTGCGATTCCTGCCATGACTCCCGGTGTACTGTCTTCAACTACCAGACACTCCTTCGGATCACGTCCGATCTCTTTTGCTGCATTCCAGAAAATATCCGGTTTGGGTTTACTTGCTTTTTGCGTGTCTCCATAGATAAATGCTGCAAAAATATTCCGCTATTCCTGACATTTGAAGAACTTTTTTTCCACGCGATTGTCTTGTAGAAGTTGCAACTGCTGCCGGAATCTTCTTTTCTTCCAAATAGGAAAGGAGATCCATAAGCCCCTTCTTTTTAGGAACTCCATCCCGCGCAAGCATCTCCATAAAAATCTCATCTTTTCGCTGTCTTGCTTCTTCATAACGAAATTCTTTGCCAAATGTATCTTCAAATATTCCCCTGATAATCGCTGCCGTCTTTCCCCCGGCATTGATTCAGAAGTTCTGTCGTAATGGAATACCCCATTTTTCTCCGACTTGCTTCCACGCAATCGTATACAGCCTCTCTGTATCAAACAAAGTGCCATCCATGTCAAATATCACGCCTCGGATCATATTGTACGCCTCACTCTTCTATACGTTCTCTCATCGTCAGTCATTTTTTGTCTATTCTTTATCCATGCTGTCTGACGATTTTTTTTTGCTTTCTCTTGTATAATCGGTAAAGAATCCAGTCAGTGCGTCCAGCGTCTTTAACAGTACCGGGATCTCGCTCTCATCTAACTTGTCCACAATGGCCTGTGTCATCTCTGCTTATGATAATCTTCGTGATGATGATATGCATTTTCCCCTTTTCCCAGAAGACGCACATATACGACCCGTCGATCCTCTTTGCTGCGGAACCGGTCAACATAACCCTTTTTTCACAAGACTATTCACAGCAGTTGTAAGTGATCCTACTGTAATATTCAGCTTCTTTGCAATGGTAGACATATTATTGCCCTCTCCAAGTCCGATTGCCTCTATGACGTGCATATCATTGTTGGTAATATCTTTAAATTCATCCGTAATAATTGCCTTTTACCTTCTACCTCCCAGATCTCATTAATCAGATTCACCAGGACATAGTTAATTGTTGCATATACATCACTCATTCGCACTGCTCCTTCATCCTTTACTTGCTTTTCATTATAGACGTTTTTTTGTCAAAGAAGTCAACCTGCTCCTGCATTCCTTCTGAATTCTCTGACACTTGCATTTTACAGACAACTTTGCACTTATATTTTCAGATCCTGCTTACATCCGACGGAAGCGTTCATATCGGGAATCCACTAATTCTTGGATGTCTTTGTTTGTATATTCCTCCAGATACCCTTCGATATTTTTCTCCAGTTCATCTGCAATATTGCTCATCGTTTCTGCTGTAAAATGTTCTGGTTCTGCAAACACCTTCTCTACAATCCCCATTTCTTTTTAAATCTGCTGCTGTCAGACGCATAACTTTTGCAGCCTGCGCAGCTTTTCGTACTGTCCTTCCATAAAATGCTTGCAAAGCCTTCTGGTGAAAGAATGGAATAAATGGAATTCTCCAGCATCCATACCTGGTCTGAAACCGCCATTGCAAGTGCGCCGCCGCTTCCACCTTCTCCGATAACAATACTAAGTATCGGGTATCCTAAGCGCTGACATCTCATACAGATTTCTTGCAATCGCCTCTCCCTGGTCGCGCTCTTCTGCGGAAATTCCGCAAAATGCTCCCGGCGTATCTACGAAGCAAATGACCGGGCGGTGGAATTTTTTCTGCCTGCTTCATAAGACGCAATGCCTTCCGGTAGCCTTCTGGTGACGGCATACCAAAATTGTGTCCGATATTCTCTTTTTTGTATTCTGTCCCTTCGCCTGGGCAATGACTGTCACTGCTCTTCCGTGAAAGGTTGCGATTCCTCCGACAATTGCTGGATCATCGGCAAAATACCGATCTCCATGCAGTTCTACAAAATCCTGAACAAAGCTTCTATATAGTGACCTGCAACCGGGCGGTCATTTCTTCTGAAATCTGTACACGCTCCCAAGCTTCCAGAGTTTTTGATCTGGTTTTTCTATTTTGAAATTCTTTTGTTGCTTTTTTCGACTTTTTCATTTCCAGTCTGATGCATTTTCAGGATTTTCCCCAGCGTCTGCCGCATCTGCTGGCGTTCTACAATCTGGTCTACAAATCCATGTTCTTTTTAAGAACTCGGATCTTTGGAATCCTTTCGGAAGTTTCTGACCGATCGTCTGCTCAATGACACGAGGGACCTGCAAAATCCAATCAGTGCTCCCGGCTCTGCCAGTATGATATCTCCAAGCATAGCAAAACTTGCCGTCACGCCACCGGTTGTTGGATCTGTCAATACCGTAATATAAAGAAAGCCAGCGTCGCTGTGACGTTTCAGTGCCGCGGATGTCTTTGCCATCTGCATCAAAGAAATGATTCCTTCCTGCATTCTTGCGCCTCCAGAACATGTAAATAGATGACAACCGGAAGCTTTCCTTCTGTTGCACGTTCTACTGCATTCTTGTAATTTTTCTCCCTACGACTTGTCCCATACTGCCATTAAAAAACGTCCGTCACAGACCCCGATCACAACCGGATATCCCAGATTGTTGCTTTTCCTGTAACCACCGCCTTCATCAAGCCCCTGTCTTTACTCTTAAAGCTTCGACTTTTTCTGTATACCCCCCGAAATCCAACGGGACTCCGGTCTTTCCCCTTCATCGATCTTTGCATCCCATTCTTCAAAAGAGCCTGCGTCTGTCACAAGCTCAATTTCTCTTATATGCCGGAATACGAAAGTATCCATGACATTTAGGACAAATATATTTTCCGTTGATTACTTCATCTGTTAAGATTGCCGCACCGCATTTATTACATTTTTTCAAGATTCCTTCCGGTGCTTCCGGCTTTCTTCTGTTTCGTGAATGAATCGATGTGATCTTCTCTCCGGTCTTTTTAAACATATTATGCAGTCTCATTCATCATTCCTCCGATAAACTCCACATCAATATCTCCAGGATATGAATTTTTTATGATTCAAAATCTCATACTGATAATCAATATTTGTATCCACACCTTCAATAATAACTTCGCCAAGTGCGCTTCTCATTTTACGGATAGCCTCTTCTCTGTCGTCAGCATGAACGATCAGCTTCGCAAGCATGGAATCATAATAAGGCGGAACTTCATATCCTGTGTAAATCGCACTGTCTACACGTACGCCTTCACCACCCGGGAAATGTACATCTGTGATTTTTCCAGGAGACGGGCGGAAATTCCTTTTTCGGGTTCTCTGCATTGATCCTACATTCGATCGCGTGACCTGTAATCTTGATGTCTTTCTGCTGAAGTTTTAGTCTCTGTCCGTCTGCAATCTTAATCTGCTCTTTTGATCAGATCGATTCCTGTCACCCACTCTGTTACCGGATGTTCTACCTGGATTCTTGTATTCATTTCCATAAAAGTAAAAAGGCTCCACTCTTTTCTAAGAGAAATTCAATCGTTCCGGCATTCGTATAATGAGCTGCCTTCGCCGCTTTCACAGCCGCTTCTCCCATCTTCTGTCTCAATTCCGGTGTCAGTGCTTCTGATGGAGATTCCTCGATCATCTTCTGATGATTTCTCTGAATGGAACAGTCTCTTTCTCCAAGATGGACCACATTTCCATACTTATCTGCAAGAATCTGGAATTCTATATGACGCGGATGTTCTACAAAAATGTTCCAGATACATTGTTCCGTCTCCGAATGCCATCTGCGCTTCTTTCTGTGCTGTCTGGAAACTTTGCCTGGAACTCGTCCGGTGTCTGTGCGACACGCATTCCTTTTCCCCCACCGCCAAGTGCTGCCTTAACAATGATTGGATAACCAATCTCACCAGCGATCTTCTCGCCTTCTTCTACAGTATAGACAGGCTCCTTGCCTTCCCGGAATAACCGGAACACCTGCTTTCCACCATCGTATTTCTTGCAACGGATTTATTTCCAAGAGCACTGATCACCTTTGAATCCGGTCCGATATATGTGATCTTGCACTGTTCACACAGTTCTGCAAAATTTGCTGTTTTCAGAAAAGGAATCCGAATCCCGGATGGATTGCATCTGCGCCGGACACAAGTGTCGCACTGATGATATTCTGCATATTCAGATAACTTTCTGCGGATGGAGCAGGACCTATACAGACTGCTTCATCTGCAAGCTTTGTATGCAGCGCATCTTTATCTGCCTCAGAGTAAACAGCAACCGTATCGGATTCCCATTTCTCTGCAAGCGCGGATCACCCGGACTGCAATCTCCCCTGTTCGCAATTAAAATCTTCTCTAATCATTTCTTCTCACCTATTTTTTTTTATTCTCCAACCATAAATGTCAGTTCTGCCTGACTACGACCTTTCCGTCCACTGTTGCGACAGCCTCTCCTACACCAACCGGTCCTTTTTTTTTTAATAATCTTTGTCTCCAGACGAACTTGTCTCCCGGCAATACCTTTCCTTTGAATTTGCATTTTGTCAATTCCGCCAAAATATGCAATCTTTTCCCTGATTCTCCGATACACTTAAGATTGCCACAGCTCCTGTCTGAGCCAGCGCTTCCACGATCAGCACACCCGGCATGACCGGCTCCTGTGGAAAATGTCCGGCAAAGAACTCTTCCCGGTAGGAAACACATTTGTATCCCACTGCATATTCACCCGGCTCGTAATCTTCAATCATAATCCAATAACAGAAACGGATGTCTGTGCGGAATGATTTCCTGAATCTGTTTAATATCCAAATGTTTCATGATAACCTCCTACGCGCAATTCTGAATAATGGCTGGCCGTATTCTACTGCCTGGCCATTCTTTACAAGAATCTCCGTGACTGTTCCATCAAAATCACTCTCGATTTCATTCATCAGCTTCATAGCCTCAATAATTGCAACCGACCTGACCTTTTTCACGGAATCGCCAACCTGAATAAATGGCTCTGCATCCTCTGCCGGAGCCGCGTAAAATGTTCCCACAAGCGGAGCTTTGACTACATTTCCAACAGGTTTCTTTTCAGATGTCCCTTCTGTTTCTGTACGCCTTCTTCTAAATCTGTGGCTGCTTTAGAAGAAGCACCTGTAACTTTCACAGCTTCCGGTGTAACAGCCTGCACTGCCGCAGTCGTTCCCATCACCAGGTTCTCTTTTTCTTATTCAGCTTCAATTTTATACCATTTTCTTCATATTTAAATCCAGTCAGGTCTGACTCAGAGACTTTATCAATCAGTTTCATCAACTGTTCTACGTCCATTTCAGGTTCCCCCTTACGCTTCATACTTCTGAATTAAAATTGTTGCATTGTGTCCGCCAAATCCAAGTGAATTGCTCATGGCTGCCTTGATTTCTTTCTCTACCGGACTTCCAATTGCATAATTTAAGTCACATTCTTCATCGGCCTCTTTTGTTCCGACCGTCTGATGGATAAATCCATCTTCCATGCTTTTGACACAAGTAATAAATTCTACTCCGCCTGCTGCTCCAAGCAAGTGACCGATCATGGATTTCGTAGAGTTGATCACCACGTCTTTCGCTGCCTCGCCAAATGCTTTCTTAATGGCGCGTGTCTCGAACAGGTCATTGTGATGGGTACTTGTTCCATGGGCATTGATGTAATCTACCTGTGCCGGTGTAATCTGGGGCCTCTTCCATGGCAAGCTCCATTGCCTTCCGCTGCACCGCTTCCGTCTTCTGCCGGAGAAGTAATATGATAAGCATCCCCTGTACATCCGTAACCGGTCACTTGCGTAAATTTTTTTGCCCCACGCGCTTTTTGCATGCTCCAGCTCTTCCAGCATTTACAACTCCCGCACCTTCACCAAGTACGAATCCATCCCGGTCTTTATCAAAAATGGAATGGAGGCACGAAGTGGATCGGTAAGAAGCAGAAAGTGCTGTCCAATTAACATGGTCCGGCAATACAAGTGGGCATACACAGCCTTCGAGTTCTCCCGCAGCATCGCTATCTGCGTCACCATACTGGTTAATGCGAATGCATCACCAATACCAGTTCGTTCCTGTGGCGCAGGCAGTTACATTGCTGCATTTTCCACGGAATCCTAACTGAATTGATACATTTCCCGCTGCCATATTGGAAATCATCAAAGGCACCATAGCGGATTCACTCTTGCCGGTCCCTTGGTCAGAATTTTTTCATAGCTCTGCTCTGCTACCTGAGCCACTTCCACCTGGAACCAATCACTCACCAGCGAAATGGTCTTCTTTTTTCACCTCCAGTCCAGAATCTTCATAAGCTTCTCTGGCTGCTGCAACCGC
>VOFJ01003249.1_pt1 | contig 32415 bp, 48 predicted proteins | sample 5384081 | NCBI WGS metagenome assembly VOFJ01 (sample SAMN12384729, study PRJNA508395) | human gut metagenome | isolation source: healthy gut I | host: Homo sapiens | reverse complement strand
CAATAGAATGCACACTCTGCGAGCATTCTATTGTCATGAACCAGAGTTTTTGTAGGGGGATCAGGATGTCACAGGAGGAACAGACAATAAAGCTGGATCAGCGGGATGTGCTGGACGCAGCGATGACAGCAGGGCATATTTTGCTGGAAAACGGCGCGGAAATATTTCCGTGTGGAAGAGACGATCGACCGGATCTGTCATCATTTCGGCGTACAGTCAGAAAAACGCCTTTGTACTCAGTAACGGCATTTTTCTGACGTCCGGAGATGAGCATGAAAAACGCTTTGCCCGGGTGGAGCATATTCCAGTTCGCGGTGCACAGCTTCATCGGGTTGCGGCGGTCAATCAGCTCTCACGGGAAATAGAAGAGGGAAAATACACACTGCCGGAAATCCGGGAAAAGCTGGAACAGATCCGAAATGCGCCGGGCGCTTCCAAAAGGGCGCTGGTGCTGATGTCCGGTCTTGGCAGCGGCTGTTTTTGTCTGATGTTCGGCGGAATGTGGCAGGACTGTGTCGCAGCCTTTGTGATCGGGTGTCTGCTGTATCTGTATTTGCTTTGGTTAAACGGCAGATGCTCTAAAATTGTGGAAAATATCGGCGGCGGAATCATTATTACGGTGTGTAGTCTTTTGTTTATCCATATGCCGTTTGGAATGGATATGAGCCATATGATCAGCGGTTCCATCATGCCTCTCGTGCCGGGACTCGCATTTACGAACGGAATCCGGGACATTGCGGACGGCGATTACATTTCCGGGACCGTCCGCATGATCGACGCGGTGCTTGTTTTTTTGTCTGTGGCGGCAGGCGTCGGCTGTGTGCTGAGCATTTATCATCATCTGACGGGAGGTGTCATGCTATGACGGATTTGCTTCAGATTCTTGCGGCTGGAATCGGCACGGTTGCGTTCGGTGCGTTATTTGGCGTGCCTTCCAAATATTATCCCTACTGCGGTCTGATCGGAGCGTCCGGCTGGGCGGTCTATGTTTTTTTGTGGATGCGGACGGGCTTTTGGTCGGAAGCGGTCGTTGTCTTTTTGGCGACAGTGTTGGTTATTCTGATGTCCCGTTTTTTTGCTGTGCGGGAGCGTTGCCCGGTGACGATTTTTTTAATCTGCGGTATTTTACCGCTCGTGCCGGGAGCCGGAATATACTGGACGTGCTATTACCTGGTGACGGGACAGCTGGACGAAGCTTCTACCCGCGGATTTTCTGCCCTCAAGGCGGCGGTTGCGATTGTGCTTGGAATTGTGTTCGTATTTGAAATTCCGCAGCGTTTCTTCAAGGGAAAGGCGGTCAGAAAAAATGACAAACTGTGAAGCGTGCGCTTATTACAGCTATGATGAGGATTATGAATGTTATATCTGCGAAATGGATCTGGACGAGGACGAGATGCTGAAATTTTTGAGCAGCACGTTTGATGCCTGTCCCTATTACCGTTCCGGGGATGAATACAGCGTTGTGCGGCACCAGATGTGACGGCGCATGGGAAATATCGTTTTTTAAATCTGGACGTCACTCACTTTCATTAAATTTTTATATCCCAATTATAATCAATTTATAAAATTGGAGAATCCGCTTGACGGGTTCTCTTTTTTCGTGCTATCATCCAGACACATACAGAGCAGGAGCTCGGAAAGTTCGCCCCATGCAGAAATAGCAGGAGGCAATATCCTTTCGGAACGAAAACGTTCCATTTCTTTTTTTGCAGATAGCCGATTGGGTCTGCAGTCTTTTTCAAACAATAGAAGATCCCCGGACGGGATGCTATTGTTTTCAGAAATTGATTTTCGTTTTTCAACGACAGTTTCCAGAGTTAAAAAATCAAGCAGACAGTCAGATTTTGCTGTCAGACAGGAGGTTTATGCAAAAGCAGACACTCCTTGGACGCGCAAACCGGGTGAGGGACAAGCCTGAATTCTACCCTGTTGGTTCACGTCATTTCGTCCCGGCTGTTTTCGACGTATCCTTCCGATACATCCGTCGGACGTCGTCTTGTGGGAGGAGAAAAAAATCCCATGCAATCAAACAATTCTAAAAAGACCTTTCGCCCTGAAACAGAGGAAAAAGGCAGAAAAAGAAATTCCCAGAAAAAACAGGCAGCTGCAGCGGGCGTTGCGATGACGGCGATTGCCGTGATTTTACTCGGTGCAGGAATCGGCTATTCCGTGCAGAGGGCGGGAAAGACCGAGAGCATTTCCCTGGAGGAAATGCAGAACAGTGTGAGCAGCGCACTGAAAGGAGAGATGGAATCGGCGGCAACGAGTCTGGAACAGTTAAACCAGAATATTGCCGACAATCAGAAAAAAGCTTGACGAGGTCAATGCACAGCTTGCGCAGCGCGAGGAAAGTCTGCTGCAGGTAGAAACGATTCAGCACAGGCTGGAAGAAAATGCGTCCGGGATGACCGGAAAAGTGACCGATCTGGAAAAAACGACCCATACGAAGGTAAATGAAATCCGGACGGATATGGAGAGTATCCATACAGATGTCACAAAGACGTTGGAAGAAATTTCCAGAATCATGCAGGAAATGGATGCCCAGAAAAAACAGGACAATACCGATCACAAAGAATCCATAACGGAGATCAACAGAATCAACGAGTCGGTGCAGTCTGTCAATCAGACTGTGTCCAAGCTGGAGGAACGCCTGAACACTTCTTATGAGAACCTGAAAAATCTGGTGCAGGAAGTCCGCACAACAGAGGAGAAGAACCGGGAACTCTGGACACAGGAACAGACCCAGCTGACCGAGCAGCAAAAGCAGCTGTTAAAAGAGGTTGAGGAAAGCAGACAGGAAACAATCAGAAGTCTGGCTTTAGTTGAGAGCAATTTAAAAAATATGCTGGAATCCGATATGGTGCAGATTACAGCCGCCTTTGGTTCGCTGACAGCAGAGCTGCAGACGAGAGTGCAGGAGCTTTCCGCCCTTCTGGAAAACAGAATGAACCGGGTTGACCAGAATTTAAGCGGACTGGACAAAAACGTGACCGGGCTCGGCAACAATATTTTCGGTTTAAACGAGAATGTGAACGGCCTCGGCAACAATATTTCCGGTTTAAGCGAGAATGTGAACGGCCTGAATGAGAACGTTGACGGCGTTGGCAAAAATGTGGAAAGCTTGTTTACGAGAATCGGTGAACTGGACAACGGGATGCAGACGAACTTGACGACGCTGCAGCAGACATTTGCCAAGCAGTTCGGAGATCTGAATGTATCTGCCGGACAGAATACGGAAGAGTTGAAATCCTATCTGGAGGAGTTAAACAATGGCCTGAAACAGGATATGAATCAGGTTTTTACATCTGTGAGTAATGGTAAGAAAAAGCTGGCGTCCGCATTGCTCACAAAAAGGAGTTTCCACAAACGAGGACGCAACATTTGCCCAGCTGGCGGAAGCAATTTTAAACATTGATCAGAAGCTCGTCATTGGCGTGGAAGAGATTCCGGGTACGATCCGTTATCAGTATCATTATCATGTGGATGCTTCCGGCAACCAGCCGCACACGGAAAAGAGCGATACGGCAGGGGGCTGCTATACCGGGACACATGGCCACGTGCATAGCGTGGAGGATGGCTGTTACAAAGAAGAATCCTACCATGTTCACCGGGATGACTGCTCTGGCTATCCGGTCTGGGTGGACTGGGCTCCTGGCGTGGAACCTTACTGGGGGGGGTTTATTTATACCTGCGGGGAGCCTGCAAATGCGACCAGAAGGGTGCTGATCTGCAGCAAGCAGGCGGGTTCAACCGATTACTATGTACCGTCCTGTGGTCTGGCAGATGGACAGATCATCGGAGCAGAAATTGTGTACGATCAGGCGCATGTGCAGGTAAAAGCACAGGAGGAACAGCAGTGCAGAGATGAGCTTGTGAGACTTGCGCTTTCGATGCAGCCTGCCCTTGGAAGCAATACATCTGAAACAGAACAGATCGGAACGGACGCAGACAGCATTCCGCCAGCACCGGAGCAGATCGCAGCCGAGGCGGAGCGGAAACGTCAGGAGGAAGCTGCGGCAGAAGCAGAGCGGCGCCAGGAAAGTGTAGGCGAAGTAAAGACAGAAGCAGACCGGCGTCAGGAAAGCGAGGGCGAAGCTGCGGCAGAAGCAGACCGGTGCCAGGAAGCCGGAGGTGCATCGAAGTCAGACAGTAGCACAGACAATGTGGGCACATCCAAAGGGGCAGACGTAGACCGGCGGGAGGAGAGTGCAGACACACCGAAGTCAGACGGCAGCACAGAAAAATGTGAATACAACCGCCATGTCCGCTACAGACAGCCAGAAAATATCTGAGGCATCCGAAAATTGATAAAAGAATTGCATAATGACTCTCTTTCTGCTAAAGTAAAGTTCAGACCAAAGTAAAGTTCAAACCAAAGTAAAGGGAGATCATAATATCATGGGAAGTAATGGAGTCATGCTGCTGATTATTATTATCTGTGTCATTCCTGTCCGGATATTTTTCAGCAACAGAGACGGCTTTTTTCAGCAATCAACAGAGTCAGAATCCGTAATCAGGCAGAAAAGGGAAACAAGAGGGCAGCACTGGTGCTGCAGCTCTCTGACAACTACGACAGCCTGTTGTCGACGATTCTGATCGGTAAAAATATTGTCAATATCGGATGTTCTTCTCTGGCGACAATTTTATTTGTAAAGCTTCTTGGAGAAGAGATGGGTGCGGGAATTTCCACGCTGGTGATCACCGTTGTGGTATTGATTTTCGGTGAAATTTCGCCAAAGAGCATCGCAAAAGAATCCCCGGAAAAATTCGCTATGTTTTCCGCACCGATGATCAATGGCCTTCGGATTGTCCTGACGCCGATTAACTGGATGTTCGGGCAGTGGAAGAAGCTGTTGTCCTGTCTGTTTAAAACGTCCGGCAGTCAGGGTATTACATCGGAAGAACTGTTTACGATCGTAGAGGAAGCGCAGGAAGAGGGAAGCATTGATAAAGAAGAAGGAAGTCTTCTGCGCAGCGCATTGAGCTTTGACGATCTGGAGGCGGGAGATATTCTGACCCCACGGATCGATATGGAAGGAATCCCTGTGGAAAGTACCCAGGAGGAAGCTGCAGAAGTATTTGCAAATACCGGCTATTCCAGACTTCCGGTTTATGAAGAAACATTGGATCATATCGTCGGCATTTTGTACCATAAGGATTTTTATAATCGGGTTTACGGGACGGATACCAGCATCCGGGAAGTGATGCGTCCGGCACTGTTTACGACAGCAAACCAGAAGATCGATGAGCTGATGCAGGAGCTTCAGAAAAAGAAACTGCATATCGCGATCGTATTGGATGAATTCGGCGGGACGGTTGGCCTGATCACGCTGGAGGATATCCTTGAAGAGCTGGTGGGCGAAATCTGGGACGAACACGACGAGGTCGTTCAGGAGATCGTGCAGATTTCTGAGCGCGAATATAAGTTCAGCGGACGGGCGAGCGTGAAGAAGCTTTTCGACCTGATGGATGAGGAGGATGAATCCGAGGCGGCGACCGTAGGCGGCTGGGTTATGGAACAGTTAAAGAAAATCCCTGCGGTTGGGGACAACTTCGACTATAAAGGTACCCATGTGGAAGTAACTGAGATGGAAGAAAAGCGAGTATTATCCGTGCACGTCATCCTGCCGGAAGAGGAGAAAACGGAGTAAACACGCGCTTCCTACAAAAAAAAGAGACTTCCTGAAGGAGATTTTCTGACAGGGAGCGCTGTGCGCGGCAAAAAAAGAAACAACAGGCATCCGGAACGCTGTTTGAAGCAGCGAACTTCCGGATGCCTGTTTTAACTTATAGAAAAACACTTTGCACAGTCCTACACTTTTTTTTCTTATAACAGTGCTCTGCAAACTGCAGCAGCTGATAAAGCCCCATCGCAATGATACACAAAAAGCAGGATGGATGTAATGAGCATATCCAGCTGCAGTACCTGGCTTCCGTAGATGATCAGATAGCCGAGCCCGCGTCTGGCAGCGAGAAATTCGCCGATAACGACGCCGACTAACGAAAGCCCGATATTGACTTTCATATTGCTTAAAATGACCGGAATGGAAGCGGGCAGGACAACCTTGAAAAAAGCAGTCCCGTCTGGTGCCGCCGAGCGTTCGGATCAGGAGAAGCTTTTTGGGATCTGCCTGCAAAAATCCGGTATAAAGGTTGATGATTGCACCGAAGATGGCGACGGAAATGCCGGCGGCGATGATCGTATCCATGCCGGTGCCGAGCCAGACGATCAAAAAGAGGGGCGAGCGCGGATTTCGGGAGACTGTTTAAAACGACGAGAAACGGCTCCAAAATTTCAGACAACCGGCGGCTGTACCATAAAAGCGTGGCGGCGGAAAGGCTAACGAGGGCGACGAGAAAAAAACTGATGACCGTTTCAGTCAACGTGATACCGATATGGGTAAACAGGGAACGCTCGGAAACCATGCGGACAAAGCAGGCGACGACACGGGAGGGACTGGAGAAAAAGAAGCTGTCGATGATATGGAAGTCTGCGAACAACTCCCAGACTGTCAGGAAAAGAAGCAGCATAAAAATCCGGGCAAAGTGGACGAAATGATGATGGCGTCTGTGAGCAAGCAGGAAAAGCTGCTGGTCGGACAGTGTTTGGTCAGTTGTTTTCATTGGACAGTTCCTCCCAGATCTGATTAAAAAGCTGTCCGTATTCCGGCGCGCGCCGTGCGGCAAGCGGCGAATGGTCTGCGGCAGTCAGGTGAATGGAAAATTCTGCTTTGACACGGGCGGGGCGGGCAGACAGGATGAGAACGCGATCGGCGAGGCTGATAGCTTCTGCAAGATCGTGAGTGATGAGAATGACGGATTTTTCTGCCTTACGGATCATGGCAGCAATATCGGCGGAAACGGTCAGCCGGGTCTGGTAATCCAGCGCGGAAAACGGCTCATCGAGCAACAGGATATCGGGCTCGAGCGCCATCGTGCGGATGAGGGCAGCCCGTTGGCGCATGCCACCGGAAAGCTGAGACGGCTTTTTATGCTGAAATTCCAGAAGCCCGTAGTCGGAGAGCATCCTGCGAACGCGTTCCAGGTTCCTGACGGTATCCTTGTGGGCGATTTCCAGTCCGAGCGTAACATTTTGCCAGACGTCTCGCCATTCAAATAAAAAGATCGTGCTGCAGCATGTAGCCGATGCCGGGCTGATGACCATTTTCCCCATAAAACGTGATGCCGCCGCTGCCCGGGGTGAGCAAGCCGGCGATCAGGGACAAAATCGTGGATTTGCCGCAGCCGCTGGGACCGACAATCGCCAGAAATTCTTTGCGGTAAAGGCAGAAGGAAACCCGATCCAGGGCGGGCGTTTCGCCGTTTAGGGTGTGGTAGGAATAGGACAGTTCCTGTGCTTTTAAAAAGGACAGAGTCCATAAGCTTTTCCCTTCTTTCTGGCAGGATTGCCCTGAAACTGGGTTCTTTTTGCAGGCTATCCTGACAATGATCTGCTTTATCATATGCGGAAGCTGCTGCAATTGCGCATCGATGTTGCATAGCAATGACATATCTGCCCATGGGATTCGACAAAATATTTTTTACTTTATTGCAATAAAGTAAAAAATATGATACTATCTGATATAAATCTGAAATGGAAACACAATTTCCAATCGGATGAATGGCAACAGCCATCAACCGGAGCAATCTGGATGAAAACAGGAGAGGAGAATTGAAAAAATGAGTGAGAAGCTGAAAGTTGGCATTCTGGGTGGAACTGGCATGGTAGGTCAGCGGTTTATTTCACTGCTGGAAAACCATCCCTGGTTCGAAGTTGCTGCCATTGCAGCAAGCCCCCCGTTCCGCAGGCAAGACCTACGAAGAGGCAGTCGGCGGCAGATGGACAATGGACACACCCATGCCGGAAGCGGTAAAGAACCTGATCGTATTAAACGTTAACGATGTGGAGCATGTAGCATCTCAGGTTGATTTTGTATTCAGCGCTGTCGATATGACAAAGGACGAGATCAAAAAGATCGAGGAAGCCTATGCAAAGACAGAAACACCTGTTGTTTCCAATAACTCCGCACACCGCTGGACACCGGATGTCCCGATGATGGTTCCGGAGATCAATCCGGAGCATGCGGCAGTTATCGAATCTCAGAAAAAAAGACTCGGTACCAAGAGAGGCTTCGTTGCAGTAAAACCGAACTGCTCGATTCAGAGCTATGCGCCTGTCCTGACTGCGTGGAAAGAGTTCGAGCCCTATGAAGTGGTTGCTACGACCTATCAGGCGATTTCCGGAGCCGGCAAGACCTTTGCAGATTGGCCGGAGATGGTTGGAAATATCATCCCTTATATCGGCGGCGAGGAAGAGAAGAGCGAAAAGGAGCCGCTGCGTCTTTGGGGTAAAGTGGAGGACGGCGTGATCGTTCCGGCACAGAGTCCGGTTATCACCTGCCAGTGTATTCGTGTGCCTGTTTTAAACGGACATACCGCAGCTGTGTTTGTGAAGTTTAAGAAAAAAGCCTACCAAGGAAGAGTTAATCGACCGTCTGGTTCATTTTTCTGGCGAGCCGCAGAGACTGGAGCTTCCCAGCGCGCCCAAGCAGTTCATTCAGTATCTGGAGGAGGATAACCGCCCTCAGGTTGCTCTGGATGTCAATTATGAAAACGGCATGGGAATTTCGGTTGGCCGTCTGAGAGAGGATACGGTTTACGACTGGAAGTTTGTTGGCTTATCCCACAATACGGTCCGCGGAGCAGCGGGCGGCGCAGTGCTTTGTGCAGAGCTGCTCAAAGCACAGGGATATATCACAAAGAAATAAAAGAGAGACATACAGCAGAAAACGACGGGAGGTAGAAGCTACCTCCCTTTCGCTGCTTTGCAGGACAGAGGTGTATGGCAAAAAAAGTTATTTATCGCAGAGAAACCGAGTGTGGCCCAGGAGTTTGCAAAAGCGCTGAAATATCAGATGAGCCGCAGGGATGGTTATCTGGAATCGGAAGAGGCGATTGTGACCTGGTGCGTTGGTCATCTGGTTACGATGAGCTATCCGGAAGTGTACGATATCAAGTATAAAAAATGGTCGGTCGATACGCTGCCGTTTATCCCGGAAACTTTTAAATATGAAGTGATTTCGAGCGTCAAAAAACAGTTCGATATCGTCAGCTCGCTGTTGAACCGTCCGGACGTCGATACAATTTACGTCTGTACAGACTCCGGGAGAGAGGGAGAGTATATTTACCGACTTGTGGAGCAGGAAGCGAACATTCACGGAAAAAAGCGCCGCAGGGTCTGGATTGATTCTCAGACGGAGGAAGAGATTTTGCGCGGGGTGCGGGAGGCAAAGGATTTGTCAGAATATGATAATCTGGCGAACGCAGCTTACCTGCGCGCCAAGGAAGATTATCTGATGGGCATCAATTTTTCCCGTGCGTTGACTTTAAAATACGGCAACCATGTCAAAAACTACTTGCGCCGCGACCGTGCGGTGATTTCAGTTGGCCGTGTAATGACCTGTGTATTGGGCATGGTCGTCAATCGGGAACGCGAAATCCGTTCGTTTGTAAAAACGCCTTTTTACCGTGTGACGGGAGCCTTTGGGATTCCGATGGGCGACGGAAAGGAAAAGCCGTTCGAGGGAGAATGGCGCGCAGTAGAGGGAAGTGCCTGGAACCTTTCGCCGCTTTTATATAAAGAAAACGGATTTTCGGAAAAAAAAAGATGCCGAGGCATTGATGGAAAAAGCTGGGTGCAATTTTGCCGAGCGGCGCGATGTCCCCTGGATTTTCAGGCGCTTTTCTGGAAAAATGTGAAAAAAAAGAAAGAACAGAAAAATCCGCCGCTGTTATATAATCTGGCGGAGCTGCAAAATGATTGCTCCCGGATGTTTAAGATCAGTCCGGATGAAACGCTCAAAATCGCGCAGGAGCTTTATGAAAAAAAACTGACGACCTATCCGAGAACGGACGCCCGTGTTTTATCCAGCGCAGTTGCAAAGGAAATCCATAAAAATATCGGCGGACTTCGCAATTTCGCTCCGGTCAGCGCATACGCAGTGCAGATTCTGGAAGAAAATAGTTATCAGAAAATTGCAAAAACCCGTTATGTCAACGACAAACAGATCACGGATCACTATGCGATTATCCCGACCGGACAGGGCTTTTCGGCGCTGCGGAGTCTTTCTCCCGCGTCGGCAAAGGTCTATGAAGTGATTGCAAGACGTTTCCTGAGCATCTTTTTATCCGCCGGCGATTTCCCAGAAGGTATCGCTGACGGTGCTTGTAAAATCGCAGCAGCTGCCGCAGGGTGAACGCTTTTTTGCTTCGTTTAAGGTGCTGACGCAGGAAGGGTATCTGGGCGTCAGCCGCCCATCATTTTTCAGCTCCAAAAAAGAAGAAAAAGAGGAGAAAAACGGAGAGGAAGAGGAATTTTCCTGCGACGAGGCATTTTTAAAGGTGTTACAGACTATGAAAAAAGGAGAACAGCTTCCGCTGCATTCTCTTTCTATCAAAGAAGGCGAAAACCTCGCCGCCGAAGCGCTATAATTCCGGCTCGCTGATCCTGACAATGGAAAATGCGGGACAGTTCATTGAGGACGAAGAGCTGCGGGCACAGATCAAGGGCAGCGGCATCGGAACCTCTGCGACGCGTGCGGAAATCTTAAAAAAGCTTGTCACGATCGAGTATCTGGCGTTGAATAAAAAGACGCAGACGATCACGCCGACGCTGATGGGCGAAATGATTTACGATGTGGTTTCAGATTCGATCCGACCACTGTTAAATCCCGCGCTGACTGCCAGCTGGGAAAAAGGGCTGACCGGTGTTGCGGAGGGGACGATTACATCCGGAGAATATATGGATAAACTGGATGATTTTGTACGCAGGAGGACGAATATCGTTAAACAGCTGCATAATCAGTCCATCTTATATCAGCAGTTCGATGCGATAGCCGGTTTTTACCAGAAAAAAGAAACCGCACCGGCTGTCAAAAAAGCAGGAACAGCAAAAAAAAGGACAGAAAAGAAAGAAAATGCAGAGGGCTAGTGCTTTTCTGCAAAACGTTCGCCGCATTCAGACGGCAGAAACAGGAGGAAAAAGAAGATGGAAGCAATGAAGATCAGAAACCTGTACAATCTGGAAGAAACAATCGCTGCACCGCTTTTGGAGCAGTATGAGTATCCGTGGGAGGTTCTGCCCTATATCAAGGAATTCATCAAAGCACTCGGGAACGCTCTGCCGGAGGATCGCTTCGAAAAAAGAGGAGAGGATATCTGGGTGGCAAAAAGCGCGACTGTTGCGCCGACTGCCTGCTTAAACGGTCCCTGTATCGTGGATGAGGAAGCGGAAATCAGACATTGCGCGTTTGTCAGAGGCAGCGCAATCATCGGAAAAGGCGCAGTTGTCGGTAATTCTACCGAGTTAAAGAACGTCATTCTGTCCAATAAAGTGCAGGTTCCGCATTATAATTACGTCGGGGACAGCATTTTAGGTTATAAGGCACATATGGGTGCAGGTTCCATCACTTCGAATGTAAAAAGCGACAAGACTCTGGTTGTTGTCAAATCTGCAGAAGAAAACATCGAAACCGGTCTGAAAAAATTCGGCGCGATGCTGGGCGACTGCGTGGAGGTCGGCTGCAACAGCGTGTTAAATCCGGGAACGGTAATCGGAAGACATACGAACGTTTATCCGCTTTCGCGGGTGCGCGGATTTATTCCGGAAAACAGTATTTTCAAAGATCAGGAACATATCGTATTAAAGGAAGACAGGGGGGGCTGACCCCTGCCTTTTCTTTTTTAAATTTAATTGTGCTTTTTTGAAAGTTGATTCCATGCCCGCATGAAAATCGGCTTTCAGGCAAGCAGGAAGGGCGCATGGGAACGATTGTGATAGCAGAATAGAAAAAAATGCTTGACGAAGCAGTGCCTGCGGTGTATAGTTTACTCAATGGATTAACGCTTGCACGCGTTAAAAAGCGTAAAAAGTGATTATGAGGAGGAACGAAAAATGAAAAAGTTAGCGGCAATTTCCCTTGTGCTGGCAATGACCGCGGCATCTTTGGCTGGCTGCGGCTCGACAGCAAACACTGCAGCACCGGCAGAAAGTGAAGCGGCAGAAACCCCTGCAGCAACAACAGAGGAGACAACAGATACAGCAGCGGATACGGTAGCAGCAGATGGCAAGGTGTATAACATTGGTATCTGTCAGCTGGTACAGCACGAAGCGCTGGATGCAGCAACCCAGGGCTTTCAGGATGCACTGACAGAACTGCTGGGTGAGGAAAATGTGAAGTTTGACCTGCAGAATGCTTCCGGTGATTCCGCAACCTGTGCAACGATCGTCAACCAGTTTGTATCTTCTGATGTTGACCTGATTCTGGCAAATGCAACGGCCCCTCTGCAGGCAGCAGCGGCAGCTACCAATGAGATCCCGATTCTGGGAACCAGCGTTACAGACTATGCGACAGCACTTTCTATCGATGACTGGACAGGCGTAACAGGCACAAACATTTCCGGTACTTCCGATCTGGCTCCGCTGGATCAGCAGGCGGACATGCTGCATGAGCTGTTTCCGGATGCAAAAAATGTCGGCATTCTGTATTGCTCTGCAGAAGCGAATTCTTCTTATCAGTCCAATACCATTCAGAAATATTTAAAGGATTACGGCTATGAATGCACAGAGTATACCTTTGCAGACTCTAATGATATTGCATCGGTTGTAAATAACGCAGTTGCAGCAAGTGATGTCCTTTATATTCCTACGGATAACACAGCAGCATCCAATACGGAGATCATTCAGAATATCTGTCAGCCTGCAGGCATTCCGATCATCACCGGCGAGGAAGGCATCTGCTCCGGCTGCGGTGTAGCAACGCTGTCCATCAGCTATTATGACCTTGGCTATAAAACCGGCGAGATGGCATATGAAATTCTGGTAAACGGTGCGGATGTATCTCAGACAGCAGTTGAGTTTGCTCCGAATGTAACCAAGAAATATAATGTAGCAAACTGTGAGGCACTCGGTATTACCGTGCCGGATGATTATGTGGCAATTGAGTAATCGCAAGTCACTGTGAGGGTTTGCAGGGCGTTGAGGAGGGAGAAATTCCTCTTCAGCGCTTTTTGTCGATTTTTATGGAACGACTAAAAAGTATCAGTGAGGAAACCAGGACTGCCGATATTTGAAAAATAAAAAAGTGTACTGGAGGAGGAAGCAGTGAATATTGTAGCATTGTTTAACGCGCTGCCGGGGGCGTGCGCACAGGGTCTGATCTGGGGAATCATGGCGATCGGCGTATTTATTACTTATAAGATTTTGGATCTGGCAGATTTAACTGTAGATGGAACGATGTGTACCGGAGGTGCGGTTTGCATTGTAATGATGATCAATGGACATTCCGTTGGATTTTCCCTGCTCTGCGCATTTGCTGCAGGTATGCTGGCTGGTCTGGCAACGGGTATTTTCCATACAGCAATGGGAATCCCGGCAATTCTGGCTGGAATTTTAACTCAGCTCGGTTTATATTCCATCAATTTAAGAATTATGGGCAACAAGTCCAACATAGCGATCAGCACAGATAAATATGGTGTGCTGGTATCCCTGCGTTACATTAAGAATGTTGTGTTTTTACAAAAATACGCTGTTTGTTGTAGCAATTGTGATCGTTGTACTGATCGGGGTTTTATACTGGTTTTTCGGTACGGAATTGGGCTGTTCCATCCGCTCCACAGGCTCCAATCAGAACATGTCCCGTGCACAGGGCATCAATACAGATATGACAAAGATCATCGGCCTGATGCTTTCCAATGGCATCGTGGCACTTTCCAGTGGCCTTTTGGCGCAATACCAGGGCTTTGCGGATATCAACATGGGACGTGGCGCCATCGTTATTGGTCTGGCAGCTGTCATCATCGGAGAAGTTGTATTTGGAAAAATCAGCCGAAATTTTGCATTCAGCCTTTTGACTGTGGCAACTGGGCTCCATTATTTATTATCTGGTTATGCAGGTTGTTTTGTGGCTCGGCTTAAACTCCAATGACTTAAAGCTTCTGTCAGCGCTGGTTGTAGCAGTATTTCTGGCGATTCCTTATATGAAGCGAAAATATTTTTCCAAACCTGTTAAAAAGGGAGGTGTCAGACGTGCTTGACTTAAAATCCATTAGTAAAACTTTTAATGCGGGGACAGTAAATGAGAAAACCGCACTGAATAACCTTTGTCTCCATTTAAATGATGGGGATTTCGTAACGGTGATCGGTGGAAACGGCGCCGGAAAATCTACCATGCTGAATGCGGTTGCAGGTGCGTGGCCGGTTGATGAGGGCACGATTGAGATCGGTGGCGTCAATGTCACAAAGCTTCCGGAACATAAGCGTGCAAAGTATTTAGGGCGCGTGTTTCAGGATCCGATGACCGGAACAGCAGCCAGTATGCAGATTGAAGAGAATATGGCGCTTGCGGCGAGAAGAGGGCTGGACTGAGCCGTACCTTGAAAAAAAAAGGAATCAGCAGCAAAGAACGGGAATTTTACAGGGGAGCGCCTGGCAGAGCTGGGACTGGGGCTGGAGGATCGTATGACCTCAAAGTTGGTCTGCTTTCTGGTGGTCAGAGACAGGCACTGACACTTCTGATGGCTACCCTGAAAAAGCCGCAGCTTCTGCTTTTGGATGAGCATACAGCGGCACTGGATCCCAAAACAGCTGCAAAGGTACTGGAGGCAACAGACCGGATTGTTGGACAGGACAACCTGACGACTCTGATGATCACCCACAACATGAAGGATGCAATTGCACACGGCAATCGCCTGGTTATGATGTATGAAGGACATATTATCTATGACGTGGCAGGGGAAGAAAAGAAAAAGCTGCATGTATCAGATCTTCTGGAGAAGTTTGAACAGGCCAGCGGCGGCAGTTTTGCAAATGACAGAATGATTTTATCCTGATTATTTTTGAATCCAAAGGTTTTACCTCTGTGTTTTTTGTAAAAAATACTGGATTTTTGACGAAAAGTATGAGAAAATAGCATCAGCGTACAGCTGGTGCTTTTTTCATGGAGATCTGCTTCGGATCTCTTATATGGAAGAAAGCTTTGCGCCTTTTTGGTGTGCCTGCTGACGAAAATTTCATCCATTAGACGAAAGGAGATAACACATGATTTATTCACACGAAGTAGAACAGATGTGTCCGGTAGCACAGGGCGTTAACCATGGCTGTGCTCCCATCCCGGAAGAAGCAAAATGGGTAAAAGCCAAAGAGATCAAGGACATATCCGGTCTGACTCATGGTGTTGGCTGGTGTGCACCTCAGCAGGGTGCCTGCAAACTGACACTGAACGTTAAGGAAGGTATTATTCAGGAAGCACTGGTAGAGACCATCGGATGTTCCGGTATGACTCATTCTGCTGCTATGGCTGCAGAAATTCTTCCTGGCAGAACTATTCTGGAGGCTCTGAACACTGACCTTGTATGTGATGATGCGATCAATACAGCTATGAGAGAGCTGTTCTTGCAGATCGTTTATGGTCGTACACAGTCCGCATTCTCTGAAGAAGGTCTGCCGATCGGCGCAGGTCTGGAGGATCTGGGCAAGGGCTTAAGAAGCCAGGTTGGTACTATGTATGGTACGTTAAAGAAAGGTCCTCGTTACCTTGAAATGGCTGAAGGTTATGTAACCGGTATCGCTTTGGATGCAGACGATCAGATCATCGGCTACAAGTTTGTAAACTTCGGCAAGATGACAGACTTTATGAAGAGGGGCGATGACGCTCAGACAGCATATGAGAAAGCATCCGGTCAGTATGGTCGTGTGGATGATGCTGTAAGAATCATCGATCCCAGACAGGAATAAAAGGAGGAGGTAACGAAGCATGGCATTATTTGAGTCTTATGAAAGAAGAATTGACAAGATTAACGCTGTTTTAAATAGCTACGGAATTGCTTCCATCGAAGAAGCTGAAAAAATCACCAAAGATGCCGGCCTGGATGTTTACAATCAGGTAAAGAAAATCCAGCCGATCTGCTTCGAGAACGCTTGCTGGGCTTACACAGTAGGTGCAGCTATCGCGATCAAAAAAGGCTGCAGAAGAGCCGCTGACGCAGCAGCAGCAATCGGCGAAGGACTGCAGGCTTTCTGTATCCCCCGGTTCCGTTGCTGATCAGCGTAAAGTAGGTCTTGGTCATGGTAATCTGGGCAAGATGCTGCTGGAAGAAGAAACAGACTGCTTCTGCTTCCTGGCAGGTCATGAGTCCTTTGCAGCAGCAGAGGGTGCTATCGGTATTGCTGAGAAAGCAAACAAAGTTCGTAAAAACCTCTGCGCGTTATCCTGAACGGTCTTGGCAAAGATGCTGCACAGATCATTTCCAGAATCAACGGCTTTACATATGTAGAGACTGAGATGAACTATTACACCGGCGAGCTGAAGGAAGTATTCCGGAAAAATCTTATTCCGAAGGGCTTCGTTCCAAAGGTTAACTTGCTACGGCGCAAATGACGTTACCGAGGGTGTAGCGATCATGTGGAAGGAAGGCGTTGACGTTTCCATTACCGGTAACTCCACCAACCCAACCCGTTTCCAGCATCCAGTAGCTGGTACATATAAGAAGGAATGCATCGAGAAAGGCAAGAAATACTTTTCCGTAGCATCCGGCGGCGGTACAGGACGTACCCTTCACCCGGATAACATGGCAGCAGGTCCGGCTTCTTACGGTATGACTGATACCATGGGACGTATGCACTCTGACGCTCAGTTCGCTGGTTCTTCTTCCGTTCCGGCTCATGTAGAGATGATGGGTCTGATCGGTATGGGTAATAACCCGATGGTCGGCGCTACTGTGGCGGTTGCGGTAGGCATCGAGGAAGCAGCCGAAGCAGGAAAGTTCTAAAGAATCCAGTATTTATGCGGGTTCTGCGCCGCGGCAAAACCTATGAAAACCCATGAAAACGTACACATAGTACACGGGAAATACACAGGTAATAAACAGCGGTAATATTAAAACAATTAAGCCCCCAGAAATTGATCTGGGGGCTTTCTGTATGCAGCTGATCGGGCGTCAATCCCATTCAGCGTCGATTGATTCAAATTCTATGTCTTCACCATCATAGCTGATCATTGCCACAGCTTCTTCATAATCGCTGTACGCCCTGTGAGTGTAGACGGCTTCTGTTATGTCTCTGATCTTATGTCCGACAATAGCTTTCAGCAAGTTTTCATTCCCCTTGAAATGCTTTGCACATGAAATAAATGTATGCCGCGGCTCATGCGGCGCGTGGAGATCCCAAGATAGCGCATAACCTTTTTTGAAGCGCCCACGGTATTGATCGTATGTCATAAAGCCGCCAGTCTCATTCGGGAACAGGTATTTGCTATCTGGGTTATAGTGATCCTGTACCAGCTGACGGATCAATGGATGCACCGGGACGCTCCGGTCGATCCCGGCGTCCGTTTTGATGCCGCCTTTGATTCTCCAGCGCACAAGATCCACGTTTACAGTTTCGATCAGCAACACTTCCGAAGGGCGAAAGCCCGTGTACATGGAAAATAGAATCATGTCCGTAACACCAAAGCTGCGGATCTTCCACAGGCGCTGCACTTCGCTATTTTTGAACGGTACACGCTTAGCCTTTGTCACGTTTGCCTGCTTTTTGAACAAATAGTGCGCTGTAGTCCTTGTCAACAATTTCATGGATCATGCAGTATTTGTACATGAGATTGAAAAGCGACTTCATGCGGCTTTTTGTTGCATCACCGACAACAGCGTCACTGATCACGCCCTGCATGTGGGAGACGCGAAGATCACGCATTCGGACCTTGAAGATCGGTTCGCAGTATTTGTATGCCGCCCGGTAGCTGCGGGCGCTGGAATCGTTCTTCAAGGTGGCGTAGTATTCCCTTTGACCAGAGGTCGTACACTTCGAAAACGTCAGCTTGTGTGCGTTGATGTCATAGGGATTCTGCAAGAAATCGTTCAAAGCCGTTTCAGCTTCGATCCGGGTTGCAAAGGTTCCGATCAGCTGGTATTCCTGCGTCAGCTTCCCGGACGCAGGATCGAGACGCCAGCCGATTGTAATTCGTGCAGCCCATGGTTTGCGACGTTTCCCGGTGAGTTTGAAGACGGATCCGTCGCCGTTTGCTCTTTTCATTGCCATAAAAAGCACCTTCTTTCTGTATATTACCGGAAAAAAGGCGCAAAAAATAAAAGCCTTTTCCGTTGCTTTATTGAAGGGCTTTTGCTATAATTTTTGCGAGAATTAAATAGCAAGCCCGATCAATCGGAGGTGCAGCCGCCCAAGTGTTACCAGCACCGGGGCGGTTTTCTTATGTGGTTACAGACCAAACATTTTTGCCAGCTTTCCGTTGACGCCCGGCTTTATTAGTCGGGATCCCGGTTTGCCTTTGCAACTTTCACTTTTGCCTGCGGATACCAAGCGCCCGGCTGGGACTGAACAAAGTCCTTTGATCAATGATTTTTCTTCTTCTTCATTATTCTTCACCTTCTATATCTGTATATTTTATTCTCATTTCAGCACCATAATATTTTTCTTGCCGCCGCCGTGTACTTTGAAATATTCCACGATATAAGGACGCCCGGCGTTTTTCTCCAAGTAAGGAATAAAACCTTTCGGAACGTTGCCGACTATATAATCATTCACATATACATAATAGGCGGGTTCATCATTATATAAATACCTTTCAAGACGTGCGGCATATCCAGAATCAAACGGTGGATCACAAAAGGAAATTTTTTTCAATATCGTTTGTCTGGAGCGAAGCCGCCCACTTTCGTTGTTGAAAGTGACACCAGCAACATCAAAAGTGATGGTCTTTTTGTTCGCTGCGGCTGCGATTGTGGCTGCACAGCTTCGGGGAGAATCTACAGCAGCAGGATCACTGGGCTGGCGGGCTAATGAGATAAGCACAACGCCTATGATCAAACAAGTGACACCATTTAGAATTCCATATTGTATAAAACCGACAACACTTGAAATTACGCAACAGATACCAAAAGAAATAAAGTAAAAATTTTTTCAAGTCGCATCTTCCTTTCTATGTATGAAAATCAATATGTATAACTTTTCCATTTTTCTGGTACTTTATGCCATTTTTCTGCGTCCCCTTTACATACCCCAGATCCCGGAGTTCTACAGCACGTTCTAACAGCTTTTGACGTCCTGCGTCATTCAGAATCTTGTATGTATTCAGAAGGTCGTTTTCGTCGTCGGTAAGTGGGGAGTTATCAGCAGATATTCCACACATATCATTCAAACCTATATGAAACAGTTTGCAAATTGCAAATAACGTGTCAATGTCTGGAGTGTATGCGCCACGTTCCCAGCCGGAAACAGTAGAAACGCCAGTTTCTAAATAATCAGCAAGTTGCCGCTGGGTTATCTTCAATTTTTTTCTATAGAATACAAGGTTTTTCTGGATATTCTCTTTTATTTTCTTCTCTGTTTGTATTGTCATTTATGTGTTACCGCCTTTCTTTAAATGTATATTACCACAGCAAAACAAGACTTTCAATAAAAAAGTACAGAAAAACAGTAAAAAAGTATTGACAAAACTGTATTGCAGTATTATCATGCAAATATACAGAAATGCAGTACATGAAAGGAGAAAAAAACGGAATGGCAAACAAAACCATGGGAAACACATTGAAAACATACATGAAGCGCCACGGAATCAAGCAGCAGTTCGTGTCCGATAAAGCAGGAATCAGACCGCAGATTCTGGGGGCTATGCTCAATGAAAAAAAAAAAAAATAGAAGTTACAGAATACTACGAAATCTGCAAAGCCATGGGAGCGAACCCGGATGCAATAGCAGCAGAAGCGGGAATCTGGGAGCAGGACAAGGCAGCACAGCTGGTATAAACCAACATCACACACACCGACGAAGGAGAGAAAGAAAACATGAAGTATGGGGAAGAATTGATCCGGGAACTTGAAGCAGAGATCGAAAGATACGAAAATCAAATGTCGCGCCGTTGGGACAGGATAAACAATGGCGAAACAGATCAAGAAGATTGCTTCGTATCAATGAGAGTGGAAGAACGCGGAAGAGATCTTGCAAGGGACAAAATAAAGCTGATCCAGAACGGCGGCTTTGACTGGTTTGTAGAATACGCAACGCTTGACGGCGTGCTAGTGAATGCAAAGTGGTGTCAGTGCAGATCCTTCACGGGATATGGAAAGACAAGCAAACTTCGCGTAGAAATGCCGGACGGTACAGTAAAATGGACACAGGCAACCACTGAAAAAGGACTTTGCACGCATAGGAATAAAACGCGTACTGTGCAAGCGCCCGGCATGGTTCAGATTTAGTTCGGGTGGTTCCGGATGTACGGCATATACACGGGACAATATACCACTTTCCCGTCAGACAAGAACTACGCAACCAGGGGAAGACGCAAGCGAAGAACCAGTAGAGATGAAAGACTACACACCGACGAAGGGAGAAAGAAAAAATGTTGCAGAGTAAAGGAAGATACAGCCTTGATTGTATAAATGATGTGACGTGCGGCAGCGTATGGGGAACAATCACAACGCTGGAAAATATCGACGAAGCAGTGCAGCAGCGCGGAGCATTCAGAGCAAAGATCGAATTTTACGGGATTCTGGAAGAATACAACGGCAACCGCTACGCATTTTTCAGGATTTAGGAAGAGAGACAGAAGACAACTACTTCGTAGAACTTACATAAAAACAAGCGCTGTGCTGGACACACAACGCTTGCCATAGAATGTCGCCTGTATTTAGTGGTGCTGCATAAGCAGCAAAGTTTCGTCGGGATGTGTATTTTCGTCGGTTGTATACTTCGTCGGTTTGTGGATCAAAAAAAAATAGTTTGCGGCTATTTTTGAGAATTCACGCCGGAAAAGCGATCAAGAATATCATTGTATATTCTGACAGCGATTTCCAGCAGATCGGCGGTATTGTAGGCTTTTTCATATTCAAAGGAAAGATAAGGGAGCATAGCAACCGTCAAGGTTGCGGCGCTCATTTCTTCCGAAAATACAATATTGTCTATTACCATACGCGATCACATCCTTTCGTAAGGCGACAAACATATTATATCAGAAACAAATAAAAAAAATAAAAGAAAAATAAAGAGAAAAATAACCACACACCGAAGAAAGGGAGACACGACATGACACAGTACACGGTCAAATATGACTTGACAGAGAAAGAAGAAGCAGCCCTGCGGGAGTTATTGCCGAATTATCAGCAGTACATAGCTAAGGACGGCAGCAGACCTTTTGAAAAATACACGCTGACAGATGTTTTTCAATCGCTGATGTACATAGGCAGCAGGCACACGATCTGGCGACATATAAAGGAAGAACAGTTCAGACAGAATCTGATCGACATAGATCAGCTGATCGACGACAAGTATTTGACCATAGCAGAGAGAAACGCACACACCGACGAAGGGAGCGAAGACACATGGAAGAAAGAACAATGACATTCAGCATAAACGGTGATTTTATCACACGGCTGGCGCGGGAGAAGTGCCACTATGAAGGGAAGATGGAATATGCAATAAACCTTCTGGAAAGCTGCCTTGAATCCGACGAGATCACGGACAACGAAAAGAAAGGGGCTGGCTTTTGCAATACTGGACGGACGCGCAGAGATAACGGGGACATATCCGGGCGACGATTACAGATTCCATTATCTTGATCAGAGGGACGAACGGTGGAACGTTGCAAAAACACTTGAAAAGCTGCACGAAAAGAGCGGAACAGGCAGAAAAGGAACTGCACCAAGTAGAAGAAAAGCTGGGATTTGTTGCAAGCGGTTACATGTCAAGCTGGGAAAGGAGAGAAGCCCAGAAGCAGTACAGGGAAGAAACGGGCGAAAAGTTATTTGCCAACATGGAAGAAGAAAGCGAAAGCACCGGAAGCGCCCTTCTTGATTCTTTCATAAAACGCATGGAGACAGGAACCGACGACGATTACGGGTGGCTGGAGCCGAACGGAACTTTTCACCCGGTAGAATTCGGGATGCACGGAGAATGGGCGGCAGATCACGTCGCGGAGTTTTACGGCGACGAACACGAAGAAAAAGCAGCAGGAAGCACGAAAATACATTTCATACGGCGATTTTTCTGACAGATCGCGGCTGGGTGCTGCTGCATAACCCGTCGCAGGGAATCGCGATCCCGACAACTTCACCGGGAAAAGAGGTATACAAAAAGCACAGAAGGAATTTTTGTACCAGTATTTCATAGATAGGAATTGCGAAAAAAAGAAGCGAATGAGATCTGGGAAGATTAAACACACCGACGAAAGGAGCGAAGACACATGACAGCAGGAAAAAAATCAAGGTAACAGAAGCAGCAGCACTGCTTCACGTTTCGGATCAGTTCGTCAGAATCGGGATGCAGCGCGGGATCCTGCCGATAGAACGGCGCTGAAAATGTCAACAAAATGGACGTATCAGATCAGCGAAAAAGCTGCTGGCAGAGTACAGCGGCGCTGATGTGGCAGCAGAACTGGAGCAGATCAGATCCGGGATATAGGGGGCAAAAATGGAGAAGAAAAATATTTTACACACTACAGCAACAAAAAGGCGTAAAAGGTGTACGGAAGGAATGCGGGTACGAACTGGAAATTGCAACAAGAAAAATTTTATAGTTATGTGAGCGCAGACCAGACTGTATACATAATTGATCCGAGAAACGGGATCGCAATAATGAGTTGCGACACTGCTTTGATTTGCGACGACGAGATACTGCGAGAAGAAAAAGAAATTGAATGTATAAAGTATGTGGCGAAGCGCGCAATAGAAAAAAAGGCATCATTGAGAGATTAAAAGAAAAAGAAAAGAAAAAATCGTACAAGCTGACAATAAAAAGCATTCAAAGCGTTTGTGAAGGCTGAAACACTTCTGAAAAGCAGAACGTTGAAGTACTGAAAGAACTTGCGAAAGAAGAAAACGCATGACAACAGTAGACGATATATTGCAGCTGATTGAGCCGTCCGACAGGCTGCGGATCGTAAAGGACGGAAAAAGACCTTTTGTCGGCTATGTCGGAGCATACAAGCTGGATTCAGAAAAGCAGCTGCAAGATACCTTCGGAAGCTGCGAAGTAAAGAATTCAGAGCAGTGCCGGAACTGCGGCACAAGGACTGGAAGAAACGCGGGCTTGCATCACCGCTGAAACCGGATGAAACGCCGGACTATTACTTCGCGGATCTGCAATCAACGCTTTATTATACAATCCACATCTAAGCACAGAAAGGAAGGAAAGCAAATGGCTGTATGGGAAAAAAGAAGGATGGGGAACAACGAACGACTGCTTGCAGATGGTCGTTGATAACTACAAAAACACAAGGAACAACCGACAGACATTCAGTGAATGCGCTTGAAAGCTACTTGCGGAGACTTACGCCGCCAGCTTTCAAAGTCATGTTCGAGCATAGCAGGACAACCACAGCACAGATGATCGCAGACGTGCTGGGAGTTGACAAAAGCTGCTGGACGTTTACAACGTATTCATGCATGAACCGGGAAACACAGAAAACGCACGCGAACTGCGGCAGCGGATCGAAAAGCTGGAGCAGCAAAAACAGAAACCTTGCAAATGATCTGCAACAACAGAGAAAACAATGCTGGAGCAGGAAGAAGAATACAGCAAAGAAACTGTGATCTGGCGGGAGACAGAAGAAAGCCTGCAAGAACAGGTCAGAACCGCCACGGAGCAGCTGGAAGAATCAAAGCTGGAGATCGTAAGACTGAAAGCGGAGATCTACGACATTCTTTCAAAGAATGGCGATATTTGAAGAAAGGGGAAACAAAGAAATGAGCAAAAACAATGCAGCAGGAATTGTCGGGATCATCACGACGAAGCCGCGCGTAGTTATGGACGCGCCGACATGGGCGCAGAAAGTATATGAAGCGGTACTGGAGTATAGACGCCCAAGCGGAACGAAAGACAAATTTTTTCGTTCAGTTTCCGGGCAGGCAGCAGGGACGAAAAAGCACTTTTGAACATCAAAAAAAGGAAAAGAAGTGCTGATCGGCGGCGAAGTAAGAACACAAAACATGGACAACCCAGAGCCGCACGAACCACGGGTGAAAATCTGCATCTATGCAAAGGTGATCGCAGTAAATGATCCACCAGCTGATCCACAGAACGAAGTCAAGCTGTGCGGGCATATTTGCAAGGATCCACGGATAGCAACGGCACGCTTCGGAAAATAGCAGTCACAAGCTTTATTGTGGCGGTAAACAGCCACCACGGCGCAGATTATATCCCTTGCGTATGTTGGCGAAACGTTGCGGAAGCTGCGGCAAAGCTGAAAGTAGGGGCGTATGTGGAAATTACCGGACGCATGCAGTCCAGAGAGTACAAAAAGAAAAATGCCGGACGGAAAGCCGCCATACCTTTGCCACAACGCACGAAGTATCAGTCACACAGCTGGGCTTTGCAGAAGATACAGACGAACAGAAAACAGAAGGGAGCGAAAAAAAAACATGTTAAAAAGACCGACGATAGGAATTGTACTGGATGAAATGAGCAGACGCCAGACGGAAGAATTTATGCGCTTTATCAGCGGAATGTCCGTGAAGAAGGATTCTATCTTCATTCATGCGGCGCGCGGAAGAATCAAAGAACAGGAAGAAGCAATGCAGCAGTTCGCAAAGCTGGCACAGGAAGCAAGACACGCAGAAGACCGGGAAAGCGTATTTGCAAAAACCGGACTGGCAGCAGGCTTCGCAAACGGGATCCTGCGCGCCGGGCTGATCACAAAAGACGAACTGGCACAACTGGTGGACATGCTGAACAAAGCAGGAAGCGACAGACTGGCAGAACTGGACGCAAAGAGAAAGTCTGTATTTCACCGCATTTTCAAAAGGGGCTGTCTTTAGCGCCGCAGAATACCGCAAGATCATTGCAGTAGACTTCGACGGCACGCTGGCAGTCACACAGTTTCCGACGATCATTGAACCGAAGTGGAATGAAATTTGCAATTTGCAAGGCACTGAAAAAGCAAGGCCGCATTTTGATTCTGTGGACATGCCGCTGCGGGAAGATCTGACAGCCGCGGTCGAATGGTGCAAGGAACATGGGCTTGAATTTGACTATATCAACGAGAACGCCAGAGAATGTGTGGAAAAAGTGGGGGCAATGACAGCCGAAAAGATCTTTGCACATGAGTACATAGACGACAAAGCCACAAACCCGGTCAAGGAACGTGCGTGGATCCGGCGGCTGCGGAAAGCAAAAGCAGAAAAAGCTGATCCCGGCTGCGATTGCGGTTGTATCAATATTCGCTGCATACGGAGTGATTGCAGCATTAAATCTTTTATTTTGAGGAAGGAGACAAGAAACATGGCAAAAAAGAGAAAGCAAGACGGGAAACTGCCGCTTCTGTGGTCAGAGTTCGATCATAGAAGGTGGCGCAGACATGACAGCGCCGCAGCTGGAAGAAGCGGCAACAATGCAATGCACATGCGAAAAGGCTATGGCATACCAAGAAACGGCGAACAGAAGAACCGTGGGCAAAACAGAGAGCAGAAGAACTGTTCGGAAAAAGACGCTGGAGAGTATGCACAGCCGGATGATACGCTGGCATACATTCTGGCAGGAATTGACCAAGTATGCGACAAAAAAGCAAAAGCAGATCATTATTACTATCAAAACGAGCCTGCGCGCAAGAATCATGCAGATGGCAAAGGATAAGATCAAGATAGTTCGCGAGACGTCCAACACAGACGAGTTCACACAGTAAAACCATACACAGCCGGAATCTGACGGCATATCACAGCAGACACGATCCACAACCGACACAAAATGAAGATTGAAGAAGAACGCCGCCCGGAACTGCAATTCCGAGCGGCGAACCGTACAAACAATATAAAAAATAAAACGTTAATAAAAAGTATAGCATTGTACTGGCGAAAAAGTCAAGAAAATAGCGGCATTACAGCCGCTTTTCACACTTGATAAGTTTATTATTCCAACGACAAACAGGGGATCAGGTAATGCCGTACAAACATGAAATATGCAGAGCAGGAAAGACAAAGCAGCACACGTTTTTATTATGCAGTCAGAACCGACACAAAGGAAGGGAGCAGAAGGGGAAGGAAAACAAGACCTGTGAAGCACAGAAGAAGGTAAACAGCAGACAGGCAGTGAAGAAAGCTGACGTGGATCCTCAATGCGAACTACGACGGAACATCACTGTACATCACATGGGGAATACATGAAGGGAGAACCGACCAGCCACAAAAGAAGCACTGGGGACAGACGTTGACAAGCTGCTGCGGAACATTCGCCGGATATACAAGAAAGCTGGGAAGGAAGCAAAGATCGTCTGGGTTCAAAGTAGGGGAACGGGGGCAGTACATATCCATGACGCTGAACGCCATAGACACACAGCTATTGAAAAAGTGCTGGGACAAGGGGCTGGATCACAATAAAGCCCATGGACGACAACGGGCAATACAGGCGACTTGCAGAATATACTTTGAAATACTCTGAAAAACCATGAAAACATGTGAAGGGTTCACGGGCAGAAGATACAACAGCAGCAAGAATCTTGTGATCCCGGAGCCACAGAAAAAGTTTCTTCCAGAAACGCATTTAACCACATTGTTCCTTCGGGCTGGTATCTGGACAAAGACAGCATACGGGAAGCATGGCACGAAGTAACAGGCTTTATGTACTCACATACACGCTAATCTATGACGGAAGATACCGAAGCAGGATGAATCAGAAAGTTATTTGCTGAATCTGAGACTGGGGAAGTAGAAATCACAGAAAAAGCTGCAAAAGGCAGCAGGAAGGAAATAAACATGGGACTGAATACAGGATATTTGAAAAGCGGCAAGGACGGAAGAGGGAAACGAACAGTACACGCCGTTCTATGCGGTCGATCCGATCACAAAATACATACCGAAAACGAAAAAAATCTGGTGTCCGTTCGATTGTGAATGGTCAGCGTACTTCCAGACATTCAAGCAGGGGGGTGGCAAGTCGAGCGTAGCAGCATAGACGACGGGCAGGGACTTCTTCACATATCAGCCGGAAGACTTCGACGTGATTGTGAGCAACCCGCCATACACGCAGAAAGACAGAGTGATCGAAAGGCTGTACGAACTGGAAAAGCCGTTTGCGGTATTGCTGCCGCTAATAGCTTGCAGGGCGTTGGTAGATACAGGTATTTCAAAAACAGGATCAGATTCTGACATTCGACAAAGCGGATCGGGTTCCATAACGCAGAGAGCATGGAAGAATACAAGAAAGGCAGCAGCTTTGCAACGGCGTACTTCTGCCGAGACATATTACCACGCGATCTGATTCTGGAAGAATTAAGAGAATACAGAAAACCACTAAAAGGAAGCATAAATGAATAAACAAAACAAAAATATCACAGCCGAGCGAATACAACAACGGTTTGCAACATTACATATGACGCAAAGAGAACTTGCGGAAAAAGACAGGAAAAACAGAAACGACGATCAGCAGGTGGGTAAACGGAAGCAGGACACCGTTTGCGACCGATTACACATACTTTCAAAAAGCTTTGCAATGCACATGCGACTATCTGCTGGATTGTCGAGTATTCCAACAAAAACAGGAATACAAGAAGCAAATGACAAGATGCTTTTTAGAAGTCTTGAAGCGAGAGTGCGAAAAATACCCACTTTGCATGAAACGCTGTGAATTGTGTAAAACAAACAGAATGATCGAGGAATTAGAAAGCACAGAAAGGGAAGAAAACCAATGACGGAAAAGGAAGAAGGAAAACTGAAACAGCTAAAAGCTGGAATGCGACAGAAAGAAACTGAATGCAAGCGTTGTCCTTATCATGTATTCAGATCAAAAGAACATTGTGAAAATTGCAGCGTGCGCGACACAATCCACAACTTGTCAATTCAGATCATGGAAATACAGGGGGGCATTCAAAAGTGCAACTTGAAGGAATAACGGCAATTATGGCTGCATGCGGAATAATTGCAATAGAAGCCGCAGTGTTCACAGGTTTATCAATATGTGCAGGCTGCATTTAAGCCAAAGAAACAACAACGACGGAAAAAAAGAAGCGGAAAAACAAGAAAAGGAGAAAAACACAATGACAGAACCACAGCAGAAAGACTTTGAAGAACTACTGGAGCAGCTGGAACAGGAAGAAGAAACTTGCGAAAGCTGCCCGGACAGAAACGCACCAGCGGACAGGTGCGAAGGATGCAGCACACATAGGGAACATACAAGATCTTGAACAGCTGATCGAAAGCATGAAAGAAGGTGAAAAAAAGGACAATGAAAGCAAAGTACAAAGCAGGAAGACCAGAAGACAATCTGACAGTCGGGAAGAAGTATGACGTTGAAGACGTTAGATGCAAGAAAAGGGTTTGAAGCGTCGGAAGTATACTTGAAGAACGACAAACAGCAGAAATGCTGGTACAGCGTGGAACTTTTCACAATGTACGCAGAATCAGCGCTGCCGCTAAAAATGGGAGCAGCAGACGCAGCACTGGGAGCAGCCGCGCTGGCAACACCGGAACAGCTGGAAGTAGCAATCAAAACTGCATTCGTGGACAGCGAGAGCATACAGCAGGCGTTATCGCGGCAAATTGCAAAGAAAATGCGCGACAAAAAGGCTTGATGTACGGAGCATAAAAAGCAGGAAGGAGCAAAAAGAATGTACGGAAATCTGAAACGCGGAGAAGACACGGAGCAGATGGGCGTTATTGACTGGGCGAACTGGAATTTGCAGAGGTTCCCAGAATTGAAAATGCTTTATCATGTGCCGAACGGTGGAAAGAGAAACCCGGCAGAAGCGGCACGCTTCAAGGCAATGGGAGTGAAAGCAGGCGTCCCGGATCTGTGTCTGCCAGTACCCATGAACGGGTATGCAGGGCTGTATATCGAAATGAAGTACAGCAACAATAAAACCGACGGCAGCGCAGAAAGAATGGATCAAGAACCTAAAGGAATACGGCTACAAAGTGACGGTATGCTATGGCGGCACAGAAGCAACAGCAGAACTGGAAGCGTACTTGCAGGGCAGCAGAACAATTCTGACAGATCCAATGAATGAAAACTGAAAGCCACAGAAGCGCATTGAAAACATATTGCAGCAGCGAGGACACGGAAAACATAAGATCAGCGCTGTGCATGGCAGCAGCGAAAGGATCCTGCGTATTCGGTAGCGATTTTGTACCGAAGTGCTGCATAGACAGTCCAAAAGCGGAGACACACGAAGACTGCTGTGCATGTGTCCTACAAAATGTCGCCTTTGCGGAATACGATTGAAGGTGGCAGGATGCCGAAAGCAATAATTGACTGAATTCAAAAAGACGGCGTTTTCCGTACATGTGCGAAGTCTGCGGGAAGAAATACGGCGACAAGAAGCAGGCGAAGACATGTGAATGGGCTGACATGAACGGAACGAGCCAAAAAGCAGCATATCAAAACAAAAGGCGAAGGAAAGAAGGAAAAGACCATGAAAACAATAGCGGTGATCAACTTAAAAGGTGGAGTAGCGAAGACAACGACGGCAGCGAACATGGCAACGCTACTGGGGACGAAGTACAAGAAAAATGTATTACTGATAGACAATGATCCACAGGGAAACGCAAGCCAGTTCTTTGACTGTTACAGAAAAGATGAAAAAATGCGGAGCAGCAAAGATACTTGACAGAGAAAGACCGGGGATATTTGCTGACGTGGCAGCAGGCGTGGATCTGATCAATGCAAATATGACGCTGCTAGAAGCAGACAACGAACTGCGAACCAGCGAAGACAGGCAAGACAAATCGTTTTGCAGAGTACATGGAAAAAGGCGGCGTCAATATATGACTACTGCATCATTGACAACCCGCCAGCAATTCTGATGTGTACAATCAACGCGCTGTGCGCTGCGGATGAAGTAATTATCCCAGTGCGGCTTGATAACTGGTCGATTGACGGCGTGGAAGTGATAACGGAGCAGATCGAAACGCTGAAAGCGCTGAACAGTAATTTGAAAATAGCAGGAATCTTGCTGACGGACTACAAAAAAGTCAATCGAAAATGAAGCTGCGGAAGAATGGCTGCGGAAGAACTGCAAATACAACGTATTCAGCAGAAGGATCAGACACAGCGACAAGGCAGTGTCAGCAACATATTACAAACAGCCGCTTGAAACATATTCGCCAAGATCCGCAGCGGCGACAGATTACAGAAAATTCACGGAAGAGTACACAGGCACAAAGAAAGCGTGAAAGGCAGGGAAAGGGAAATGGCAGGCTTTGACATCACAAAGATACTGAACAAACAGACAACCGCACAGACCGAAAACGCAGTCACAGAAGATTTTGAGGAAATCAAGCTGGACTACGGAAAAATTGTGATCACAGGGAAAAACAAGTACAGCATGAACGACATTGAAGATCTGGCAGCAGGAATTGAAATGGCGGGCGGGCTGCTGGATCCGTTGATCTTGGGACGCGTCAACGGAGAATACAAACTTGCTGGCGGTCACAGAAGATACGCAGCAGTAGATCTGCTTGTGAAGGACGGGAAAGAAGAATACCGGGAAGTACCTTTGCAAATACAAGGACATGACGGAAACAGAATTCAGACTGTACATGCTGATCGGGGAACACATTCAACAGGCACTACACCGATTATGACAAGATGATTGAAGCGGAAGAGTGGAAAGAAGTTTTGACGCAGGCGAAGGAAGAAGGATCTTTCCTGCCGGAAAAAGGCGTCCGCGTCCGGGACTACATAGCAAAGATCATGAAGACGTCGGCAGCAGTCGTGGGAGACTGGAACAGGATCAACAACAACGGAACAGATGCACTGAAAGAACAATTTGAAGCCGGAACAATCGGAGTGACGGCGCAAGCCGCAAGCAGTCTGTCAGAAGAGGAACAGAACGACATTGCAGAGCGTGCGGCAGCAGGCGAAGACATAAAGGAACCGAGATCAAGGGAAATGATCGAACGGAAGAAGGCAGCGGCAGCAGAGCCGGAAGAAGACACAGAGCCGGAAGAAGCAACCGGAGAGCAGGAAGAAAAAAGGCAGAAGAGGAACACAAAAAAGCCACACTGGCACAGATGCAGCAAAATCGGCGTCGGATACCGACACAACAGAAGAAGAAAAGAGAATACACGGCGTCTGCATGCACTGAAAATGCTTGAAAAAATACTACATCTACTTGAACGAAGACGATCTGCGCTGCCTTGCGAAACAATGCTGCAAGATTGCAACGACGCAAAATGGAATACGGGGCGCTGGACTGCGGATCTACAATTTGACGAAGGGAGACGAAACAAGGTGAATGGAATTGAAGTGACAGTCAACATCAATCTGAATGGCGAGAAGGTGGCAGGAATTACAACCGGGGAGCAGGCAGCAAAACGCTGCCGCCCGGAGACGCGGGGCGCGAGGTAACCTGGGAAGAAGAACAGCGCTTCGCCGTAGCGTCAGATCTTGCGAACGATGTGCGAATATCTGGAAGATTCAGAAGTAATTAAAATACGTCTGATCGTGAACAAGGCACAGGCAAGGAAGGACAGAGCAGAGAAAGGGACGGAAAATGACGCAGCATACAGCAGCGATTGTCATTTGTAGCGGTTATGGCAGCAGGCGTGATGGTCACGGCAACAACAGCAGCCGTGGCAGCAGTAAAAGCATTACGGGACTATATGAAGAGAGGGACAAGAAGAATGAGACATGGATTGATCCAAGAAGTGACAGAAGCCATTGAAAACGAATTATCAGCAGCAAATAAGGCGTTCCCGATTTAACAGTACGCATGAAGGGTATGCAGTAATTCTGGAAGAAGCACAGGAAACGGAAGACGAAATGCGGAAAAACGGAATGAATCTGAATGCCTGTGGCGAGGTAACGTGGATGAATCAGTCACCAGCAGATCAGAGAGTTGCCAGGAAGCCATAAGGGAAAGCGCGGGGATATGGCAGCAGAAGCGATACAGACAGCAGCCATGGCAGAAAAGTTGATCCAGTACACACGGAAAAGGCAGGAAGGGATGAACGCGGCGTAGCAGTGATAGCGATTGCAGCAGCAGCAATCCTGTATGTGGAAGCAGCAATCGGGGACAGGGTACTACATGTATTTGATTACCAGAAAGAAGACGAAGCAGGACGCGACAAAAACGAAAGCAGCTGACAAGATACAGCATAATTGCTGGCGTAGCATTCCCCGGTCACGTTTGCAATTATTCGCTGCAAGGGCAGCAGAAAGGAAGTAACATGATCAACTACACTATGGTAATTATGACAGCCATCATCTGTGCAACACTGGTGCTTATGGCATGGATCGGACGGAAGAAGTAAGAGGGAAGAATGAACAAAGTTGATTTGACAGGAAGACTGACGAAGGACCCACAATCACGCTGGACGAACGGGCAGGGAATCACAGGAACAGATCTGCATTGTACGCTTCACACTGGCGGTGAACAGACGGAAGGATGCAGGCGCAGACTTCATATCATGCGTAGCATCTCG
>VOFJ01001767.1_pt1 | contig 32434 bp, 51 predicted proteins | sample 5384081 | NCBI WGS metagenome assembly VOFJ01 (sample SAMN12384729, study PRJNA508395) | human gut metagenome | isolation source: healthy gut I | host: Homo sapiens | reverse complement strand
GAGGCGGTGGCTAACCGCTGTCCTCTCACAGCACCGTACGTACCGTTCGGTATACGGCGCTTTTCAATAGTTGACGTGCACTGACTGATAGGCTGTGGCTAAATCATAAAAAGCCGCTGTTTATCAGTCTTTCTTTTTGTCATTGCCATGTTTACTGCAACTGTATGCGTTGCGAACCAATGTCCCCGTCGGGTATTACCCGCTTGCATTGCCAAGTCTTTGGGTACTCCCATCTTGATAAGGTTACGTACCTTCGTCCTTGGTTTCTTCCATTGTTTCCATATGCACATGCGTATTCTGTGATAGAGCCATCCGTTGATGTCATCTATGTTGTTCTTCATGCTTGCAATTCCGTAGTAGTTAAGCCATCCTCTTGCATATACTTTGATTTTCTCAAGGCTTGGCTTGATTGACTGACATCGCTTACGGAAGATAACTCCTTCAGAAGTCTGGACTTAAACTTCTTCCATGACTTCGGATGAACTCGGACATATATGCCTTTTCCGTTCCTTCCCAATGCAAAGCCAAGGAATTTAAAATTTCAGATTGCAAACACGCTGACAGTACGGCTCTTTTCTCGGTTGACTGTAAGTTTCAGCCTCTCCTCAAGATATTTTGTACTGCTTTCCAAGAGTCTCTGATGCTCGCTTGCTCTTTGCAAGAAGCACGATGTCATCTGCATATCTTATGCATGGAACACCTCTTTTCAGGTATTCCCCGGTCGAACTCATTGAGGTAGATGTTTGCCAGCAATGGTGATAGATTTCCACCTTGTGGTGAGCCTTCCTCTGTGTCAATGACCACCCGTTTTCCATTACACCGCTTTTCAGATAGCGCTTTATCAACTGTACTACACGTTCATCTTTTACATTCTTTCGTAGAAGATTGATGAGAATTTCGTGATTAAGAGTATCGAAGTACTTTGACAAGTCAAGGACTACAGCGAAATGTATAGCCTTGTTCTGCATACTCCTTAACCTTAAGTATTGCATCTTTTGCACTTCTGTTCGGACGATAGCCATAGCTACCATCTGCAAACAGCGGTTCATAGATTGGCACTAACTGTTGGGTTATTGCCTGTTGAAGTGTACGGTCTATCACTGTTGGTATGCCAAGCTTTCGCACACCACCATCTGGTTTGGGAATTTCAACTCGTCTTACTGGAGACGGAGTATACTTTCCACGATAAATGCGGTCAGTTATCTCTTGTTGATGTTCCTTTAGATATGGAAGAGCCTCTTCAATGGTCATGCCATCAATTCCCGGCGCTCCCTTGTTTGCCTTAACTCTCTTATACGCTCTGTTAAAGTTGTCTTTATACAGTATCGTTTCCAAAAGTCTCGGCTGTGCACTGTCTCTTTCTTTCCATATCCGATTGAATGACCTGGACGCTTTCACATACCCTTCATGTTCCGCATTATCTCTTTGCGAACAGCCATTGTTTTCAATGTTTTCTGCCATAGACGGTCATTACTCCTTTCTCGGTCATACTCAAGACTCCTACTGATTCGGTCCTTCACCTCTCGGCTACTATGACCTCTGCTGACTTCTATGCGTTCAGCATTGCTTTTATGCAATGGTTACCTCTTTCAAGGCATACCGCACAGACCTCCCTAGGTACCACACGTTTCTTCCTCTCCATCCATCTGCCTCATTTATCATGCATGATTCCGTGTAGTTATTGGGCTTTAACATGGGTTGCTGTCTTACCCACATGCATGACCTCATATGAGATTTCTGTTCGTCAGACCAGAGATTTGCCCGTGAGTTGGTATATTCCTCACATCCAGCTTCCTTCAGATTCCATCTCACGATGGACACCCTTGCCTTCGGCTATATCCTTCCCACTACCGGGCGGATTCGGGACTTTAACCCGTTAGAAACGTGCGCCGCTAGGCGCAAGCAAAAAATCCCACAGGGCAAATGCCCTGTGGGATAAAATATATACCGTGACTAATGAATTAGTCCTCTCCGTATAATTTAACGAGTTTCTCAAGGTGTGTATAACGTGCCTTAGCTGTCTCCTCAGACTTAGCAAAGAGTTTCTCTGCTCTCTCTGGGAATGGCTTGATAAGACGAGTATAACGTGCCTCGTTGTTAAGGAACTCCTGGTAAGATCCGTCGCCGGCCTTTGATGTAAGTGTGAATGGATTCTTTCCTTCAGCTTTCTTAGCTGGGTCGAAGGAGAAGAGGTTCCAGTAACCAGCCTTAACAGCCTTCTTCATCTCATCCTGACAGTGGTTCATACCACCCTTAGCGATACCGTGAAGCTCGCAAGGTGCGTATCCGATGATGAGTGATGGTCCCGGATAAGCCTCAGCCTCTGTGATAGCCTTAACAGCCTGTGCTGGGTTTGCTCCAAGAGCGATCTGTGCAACGTATACATATCCGTAGCTCATAGCGATCTCTGAAAGTGACTTCTTGCTTGTCTCTTTACCGGCTGCTGCGAACTGACATACCTCACCGATGTTAGAAGCCTTAGAAGCCTGTCCACCTGTGTTAGAGTACATCTCTGTATCGAATACCATTACGTTTACGTTCTCACCAGAAGCAAGTACATGGTCTAATCCACCGAAACCGATATCATATGCCCATCCGTCACCACCGAAGATCCATACAGATTTCTTTCCGAGGTAATCCTTCTTAGCAAGTACTTCTTTAGATTTCTCACATCCGGCTGCTGCTGCCTTCTCTAACTCTGCAATAAGAGCTGTTGTTGGCTCAACATTTGCCTTTGTGTCATCCTTTGTCTCAAGGAATTTATCTGCTGCTGCCTTGAACTCAGCTGTAGCCTTGTCTGATGCAGCGATCTCTTTAACAAGCTCGATAGCCTGGTCACGGAGATATCTCTGTCCAACTTCCATACCTAAACCATGCTCAGCATTATCCTCGAAGAGTGAGTTAGACCAAGCTGGTCCCTTCTTAGAGTTGATATTTACTGTGTATGGTGATGTAGCTGCCGGGTTACCCCAGATAGAAGAACATCCTGTAGCGTTAGAGATGTACATCTGCTCACCGAAGAGCTGTGTAATAAGTCTAGCGTAAGATGTCTCAGCACATCCTGCACATGAGCCTGAGAACTCAAGGAGTGGCTGGTTGAACTGTGATCCCTTAGGTGTTGTATCAACCATTCCGGCATCTGTCTTCTTAGAAACGTTAGCTACTAAGTAATCAAATACTGGCTGCTCTGCTGCCTGAGACTCCTGTGGCTGCATTGAGATAGCTGCTGTAGGACAAACTGTGATACACTCACCACATCCCATACAGTCAAGTGGAGATACGCTCATTGTATACTTGTAAGCGCCTGCCTTTGGCTTCATATCAGCAACCTTCATGTTGTCGAGGAGCTGCCTTTACTTCGTCATCTGTAAGTAAGAATGGACGAATTGTAGCATGAGAACATACAAATGCACAGTTGTTACACTGGATACACTTCTCTGGATCCCACTGTGGAACTGTAACGGCTGTTCCTCTCTTCTCGTATGCAGAAGCACCTGTTACATACTGTCCGTCTGCCTTGTCAGCGAATGCTGAAACTGGAAGGCTGTCTCCATCCATCTTAGCGATTGGATCAAGAAGCTCGTTAACAAGCTTAACAACCTCTGGACGTCCTGTGCGCTCTGCCTTAGGAGCATCTGCCTCTGGATTCTTCCAAGACTCTGGAACCTCTACCTTATGTACAGCGTCAACACCGGCATCGATAGCCTTGTAGTTCATCTCTACTACTACATCACCCTTCTTAGAGTAAGACTTCTTAGCAGCTGCCTTCATGAACTCTATAGCCTTATCGATAGGCATTACATCAGCTAACTTAAAGAAAGCAGACTGTAAGATTGTGTTAGTTCTCTTACCCATTCCGATCTCGATAGCCTTGTCGATAGCGTTGATTGTGTAAAGCTGAATGTTGTTGTCAGCGATATATTTCTTAGCGTCAGCGTTGAGGTGATGAGCAAGCTCTTCATCTGACCACTGGCAGTTGATCATGAATACTCCGCCTGGCTTAACATCCTGAACCATCTTCATGCCCTGGATAACATATGCAGGGTTGTGGCATGCTACGAAGTCTGCCTGGTTGATGTAGTATGGGCTTCTGATTGGGTTGTCACCAAATCTCAAGTGAGAAATTGTAACACCACCGGTCTTCTTTGAGTCATACTGGAAGTATGCCTGGATGTATTTGTCTGTGTGGTCACCGATGATCTTTGTAGAGTTCTTGTTAGCACCTACAGTACCATCTCCGCCGAGACCCCAGAATTTGCACTCTTTTGTACCAGGTGCAGATGTGATAGGAGCTGGCTTAACCTCTGGAAGTGAAAGATTTGTAACATCATCCACGATTCCAATTGTAAATCTGTGCTTAGGAGCATCCTTCTCAAGCTCTGTATATACAGCAAATACTGAAGAAGGTGGTGTATCCTTAGATCCTAATCCGTAACGTCCGCCTACTAATACAACATCGTTCATTCCTGCTTCACGAAGTGTTGTAGCAACGTCTAAGTATAATGGCTCACCAAGTGATCCTGGCTCTTTTTGTACGGTCTAATACAGCGATCTTCTTTGCAGTCTTTGGAATAGCATTAAGAAGAGCCTCTGAAGACCATGGACGATAAAGACGTACCTTAATAAGTCCGACTTTCTCTCCCTTTGCTGTTAAGTAATCGATTACTTCCTCAGCTACATCATTGATAGAACCCATAGCGATGATTACACGATCAGCGTCAGGTGCTCCGTAGTAGTTGAATAATTTGTAATCTGTACCAAGCTTAGCATTAACCTTGTCCATGTACTTCTCAACAACTGCTGGAAGCTCATCATAGAACTTGTTACATGCCTCTCTATGCTGGAAGAAGATATCTCCGTTCTCGTGTGATCCACGAGCTGCTGGATGCTCTGGGTTAAGAGCGTGTGCTCTGAATTCAGCAACTGCATCCATTGGACACATCTCTTTGAGATCTTCATAATCCCACTTCTCGATCTTCTGAATCTCATGAGAAGTACGGAATCCATCGAAGAAGTTGATGAATGGAACCTTTCCCTCAAGTGCTGCACAGTGTGCAACCGGTGAAAGATCCATAACCTCCTGTGGATTTGTCTCACAAAGCATTGCGAAACCAGTCTGACGACAAGCATATACATCACTGTGATCACCGAAGATATTCAGTGCATGTGAAGATACTGTACGAGCTGATACGTCAAATACGCAAGGAAGATTCTCACCTGCGATTTTGTACATATTAGGGATCATAAGTAAAAGTCCCTGTGAAGCTGTAAATGTTGTAGTAAGTGCACCAGCTGCAAGAGATCCGTGAACTGTACCAGCGGCACCTGCCTCAGACTCCATCTCAACTACCTTTACAGTGCTTCCGAAAATGTTCTTCTGTCCTGCTGCTGACCACTGATCAACTGTATCAGCCATTGGGCTAGAAGGTGTGATAGGATAGATTCCGGCAACCTCTGTGTAGGCATATGCTACATGAGCGGCAGCGGTATTTCCATCCATCGACTGTTTTGCTCTAGACATGATATTTCCTCCTGTAAAATAAATGTTCAATTATAGACATGAATCAGAATGTCTCTACATAATAGTTTAGTTTGTGCGCTGTAAAAAATCAAGTTTTTTAGCAATACATTGTACAAAAACCCTAAAATATTTATTAACAAGGTAAAATTTATGTACAAAAGGGCACAATGGCTATAAATCGCCTGTAAAACACTTGCAAAATACTGGTTTTACGTTAAAATAGAAACGATATGTTACAGAAACGAACAGGTTATTAAATAGGAAAGGATTGAATAAAGACAAAATGATTAGTGCAAACAATATTACATTAAGAATTGGTAAAAAAGCTTTATTTGAGGATGTCAACATAAAATTCACAGAGGGAAACTGCTACGGACTTATTGGTGCAAACGGTGCCGGCAAGTCTACATTTTTAAAGATTTCTCTCAGGACAGCTTGAGCCTACAAACGGTGATATCGCAATCACTCCGGGACAGAGACTGTCATTCTTACAGCAGGATCACTTCAAGTACGATGAGTTTACAGTACTTGATACGGTTATCATGGGTAATAAGCGTCTCTATGATATCATGAAGGAGAAGGAAGCCATCTATATGAAGGAGGATTTCTCAGACGAGGACGGAATCCGTGCCAGCGAGCTTGAGGCTGAGTTTGCCGATATGGACGGCTGGAATGCTGAGTCGGATGCAGCTACTCTCTTAAACGGTCTCGGTGTACCTACTGAGGATCACTACACTCTGATGGCAGATCTGCCGGGTGCAGTAAAGGTCAAGGTGCTTTTAGCCCAGGCACTGTTTGGAAATCCGGACATCCTGCTTCTCGACGAGCCTACCAACCACTTAGACCTCGATGCCATCTCATGGCTTGAGGAATTCCTCATCAATTTCGAGAATACGGTCATCGTTGTATCCCATGACAGAATACTTCCTCAACAAGGTCTGCACGAACATCGCCGACATGGATTACGGTAAGATCCAGCTCTACGCAGGAAACTATGATTTCTGGTATGAATCAAGCCAGCTTATTGTCCGTCAGATGAAGGAAGCAAACAAAAAGAAAAGAGGAAAAAAATCAAGGAGCTGCAGGAATTTATCCAGCGTTTCTCTGCCAATGCCTCTAAATCAAAGCAGGCTACATCAAGAAAGCGTGCCCTCGAAAAGATCCAGCTTGATGAAATACGTCCATCAAGCCGTAAATACCCATACATTGATTTCCGTCCTGAGCGTGAAATCGGAAACGATGTGCTCTTTGTCGAGGGCATCTCAAAAACCATCGACGGCGTAAAGGTACTTGACAATATCTCATTCACTGTTAACCACGATGACAAAATTGCATTTGTCGGAGGAAATGAGCTTGCAAAAAAACTATGTTTAAAATCCTTGCCGGAGAGCTTGAGCCTGACGAGGGCTCATATAAATGGGGTGTCACAACCAGCCAGTCATACTTTCCAAAGGACAATACCGCAATCTTTGATACTGATGAGCTCATCGTTGACTGGCTCACACAGTACTCAGAAATCAAGGACGCCACATATGTGCGAGGTTTCCTTGGCCGTATGCTCTTTGCCGGTGAGGATGGAGTAAAGAAAATGCGTGTACTCTCCGGAGGAGAAAAGGTTCGTGTACTGCTATCCCGCATGATGATCATGGGAAGCAATGTACTCATGTTCGATGAGCCTACAGACCACCTCGACATGGAGTCAATCACAGCATTAAACAACGGAATGATAAAATTCCCTGGAGTAATCCTCTTTGCCTGCCGTGACCACCAGGTAGTCCAGACAACCGCCAACCGAATCATAGAATTCCTGCCAAACGGTTCAATGATCGACAAGATCACAACCTACGATGAATATCTTGAGAGTGATGAGATGGCACGTAAGCGTCAGGTCTACTCAATGAGCGAGGACGATGAAAACGACAACTAAACGCTAATTAATTAAAAAGAAGCATCCCAATCCGGGATGCTTCTTTTATTAAGCCGTAAAAAAGTAAGGTGGGTGATTCCCTGCCTGTCTTTGACTATAAAAACATATTATAATTATATCCACTGTTATAGGCCTGTGTATACCTTCCATTGGCGCCATACGTGTTAGTCTTTTTCTGCCTCATTCTTTGCGGCATACTCAAGCATTGAAGCCTTGCTTGCCACTGCGTAAGCATAAGAGCCATTCCCCTTAAAAAAAGTGCATCAACCTTAGTCGAATCAGCCTTTTTAAATGTATCCTCGTCAACAGACAGCTTGCCGGACTTGGAATCCACTGTGATTCCCACCTTCGCAAGCAACTTTGAATTGATATCTGTAAGTGACTTCATAGACTCAAGATTTCTCGAAATCTGCTTTGTCTCGGAATCATCCGCAGCATTAATGAGGCTGTTGTAATCAGACACAAAAGCTGACACCTTCTTGTACGTAGCATCTGTATCGTCCTTGCGGCTGTTTTTGTAAAGAGCCTGCGCCGACTTTACCATGTCCTCTGACTCCGACTCAATGGACGCAAGTGTCTTCGCTGAATCCTTAGATGTAGAAACAGATGATGAGACAAGAGACTGGGCCTTTGAATTAAGGTTATTTCCATAATATGACTTGAGAAGCTTAAAATAGCTGCCACTTCTAATGCCACTATATGTAGTCATATCCATATTGGCAATAAAAGACGACGCTGCATTGCTGCTTCTACTGCTGCTAAAGCCTGAAAACAATGTGGATATGGATGATGAATCCCACATTCCTATTCCTCTCATAGTATCACTCCTTTGATAATCATGTAATCCGTTACCTTCTATATATTTTTTTAATATAGACGCTTTTCCAATTTATGTCAAGATAATATCTGCCGGTATTACCAAGCCCGGTATTACTAACATATGAGCCGGTATTTTCGTCCTTTATATATCCTCTATCTGCCAGTCAACAGGGCTCCACTCCATGCTCCTTAAGAAACTCATTGGCTTTACTAAAATGTTTACAGCCAAAAAAGCCTCTGTAAGCCGACAGCGGGCTTGGATGCGGTGCTGTCAATATCAGATGCTTTGGATTTGTAAGCATAGGAATCTTCGACTGCGCCGGACGTCCCCAGAGCATATATACTATAGGTCTGTCCTGCTCATTTACAGCCTCTATGATTGCATCCGTGAACTTCTCCCAGCCGTGTCCCTGATGCGAGTTTGCCTGATGAGCCCTGACAGTGAGCACCGTATTCAATAGCAAAACTCCCTGATCAGCCCATTTCTTCAGGTATCCGTTATTGGGGATATCACACCTTAAATCGTCGTGCAGTTCCTTGTAGATATTCTGCAGTGATGGTGGAATATCCTTCTGAGACGGAAGCACTGAAAACGACAATCCATGCGCCTGATTGACATTGTGGTACGGATCCTGTCCGAGGATGAGCACCTTCACCTTGTCAAGTGGCGTAAAAAAATGCATGGCATTAAATATGTCATCTGCCGGAGGATATACCACATGTGTGGCATATTCATCTCTCACAAAATTGTACAAATCCCTATAATACGGTTTTTTAAACTCGGCTCCCACAGCCTTTGCCCACTCGCCGTCAAGCATACTCATAATCTTTATCTCCCGCCTATCTTCTGACCGACACACCTTTATCTGCCAGATAATTCTTTAAATCCATAATTTCAAGCTCCTTGTAGTGGAAAAGTGAAGCTGCAAGCGCTGCGTCCGCTTTTCCCTCTGTCAGAGCCTCGTAAAAATGCTCCTTTGTGCCTGCACCGCCCGATGCGATAACCGGAACAGAAACGTTATCGGCAATAAGCCTTGTAAGCTCGATATCGTAGCCATCCTTTGTGCCGTCACAATCCATGCTTGTAAGAAGGATTTCTCCCGCTCCAAGCTCATTTGCCTTAACAGCCCATTCAATGGCATCAAGGCCTGTATCTATGCGGCCTCCGTTCTTGTATACATTCCAGCCGCTTCCGTCAGCACGACGCCTTGCATCGATTGCCACAACCACACACTGACTGCCAAACTTGTCAGCCGCATCACTTATGAGCCGAGGGGTATTTATAGCACTTGAATTTATTGAAATCTTGTCCGCACCCTCTCTAAGCAGTGCCTTAAAATCATCGACTGTTCTGATGCCACCGCCCACCGTGAACGGTATAAACACCTTTTCAGCGACCTTTCTGACCATATCCACAACAGTATTTCTGTTGTCGCTTGACGCCGTAATATCCAGAAAAACCACCTCATCTGCACCTGCCTTATCATAAGCAGCCGCAATCTCAACCGGGTCACCTGCATCTCTTAAATTGACAAAGTTTATGCCCTTCACAACACGTCCGTTATTCACATCCAGACATGGGATTATTCTCTTCGTAAACATATTATGCCTCCCCTATCCCTGCAAAATTTTTAAGTATCGAAAGTCCGACTGTGCTGCTCTTTTCCGGATGGAAACTGGCAGGCGAACACATTGTTTTTCTCTACAGACGCATGAATGTGTGTGCTGTACTCTGTCGTTGCTGTGACAATTGCTTCATCAGCGGCTTTCAGATAGTACGAATGCACAAAATATACATACGGATGCTCTGAAAGACCTTTAAACAGCCTTCCATTGTTCTGTAAATCAAGTGAATTCCAGCCTATGTGAGGTATTTTAAGTCCTTCCTTATCTGGTATGCGAAGTATCTGTCCGTCAAGCACATGAAGCCCCTCAACGCCCTGACTCTCATCGCTTCCCTCAAATAATAGCTGAAGTCCCAGGCATATGCCAAGAAATGGCTTGTCCATGTCACAAACCTCGTGAATCACCTTGTCCAGCTCGTATTTTTTTAAGCGAATTCATTGCATCTCCAAAAGCTCCGACTCCGGGAAGTATTACCTTATCGGCATTTAAAATCTCATGCCTGTCTCTGGTCACAATACTCTCCTCGCCTATAGCTGTAAGAGCCTTTTCCACACTTCGCAGGTTGCCTGCTCCATAATCGATGATTGCAATCATATCATTTTGTCTCCTCTTTAATGCCTAATTCATTTAATTTCTGTGTCAGTGCCAGTGTATAGTCATCTCTATCATCTATATTATATAGAGCAATGGCATCATCATATGATAAGCCATACTGACTGCTCAGGGTATCAGAAATAATGTTTTTAAGCTGCTCAAGCTGCAGCTCACATCCGTATTCCTTTGCATTGTCTGCATTTACAGCACATCGTCCTGCCGCACATACTAAGGAATCCGCTGCCATGGTTACATAGCCTGAATCGCTAAAGCTCTTATAGGCATCATACTTACCTGACACTGATGCAAGCACCGACAGCTTATTGTACAACTGCTTATCGTCACCCGAAAGCTTCAAGCCGCTCAGCCTGCTGTAGGCCTTTGTATACAGTTCTATTGAATCAGCTTTATTCTGTCCCAGATCAGCTATTGCCTGATTGTACGTATTCTGAGCATCAGTCACTTTGGAGTTGTTTCCGAGCAAAAAGGTGCATATGAGAACAAACACAACTATCGACATAACAAATACCCAGATTACTATAACAGGTCCCTTAGGAAGCTTAGGTCCCTTCTCCCATCCAATGCGTTCCTTCTTTTTCCTTTGGAGCCTTTGGCTTTTTTTCTCTTTTTAGGTTTTTTGGCTTCTTTTCTTTTTTAGGCTTTTTGCCCTTCTTTGGCTTATCTGTGGCTTCGTTTAGCTCTCCGTCAGCATCCAGCGCTTCAAGTATCTGCTTATTCTCATCTGAGAGTGTCTTTGCGTCAGTTTCTGCACCTTCTGCTGTGCTCTGTATATCTGTGACATCATCTGACTGCGGCTCTTTTGTAAAAAATGATATTATTCTTTTTAAAAGGCTCTTTTTTTTTCAGTATCTTGTGCATCAACTGCTGCATCAGCCGTCTCGTGCACTTTCATCTGGCTGCTTGCATAATCATCTATATCAGCCCCTGTCTCACCGGGGTTTTTCCTTCAAGCAGATCACCGATATTATCCAGACCATCACTACCCAGTATGTCAAGTATATCCTTTGATGCATTTCCTGCCAAATCCGGCTCTCCTATTTCTTCAACCATCTGAGGTTCATTTGTTATTATACTCTCCGAGTCTCCTCCTGTTTGGGATTCTCAGCCATTTCCGGCATGTTTGCATCCATCATCTCTATCCCAGAATCTGCCGGTGTAAAATTAAATACCGCATCGCTTAGATTATTGTCTGCTTTGTTTTCCTGTTTATCTCCCTGAGTCTCCTGTTCCTTCATCCTGCGGTCAAACTCAGTGAGCATATCATCAAGTGAAGCATCCTTGTCATCGAGCCGGAGTCTGTACATTAAGAGCCTGACCCTTGGCCTGCTCATTTTCCCCTCTCAAGTTCCTTTTTTTTTCAAAGTTCGACAGATACTCATCATATGTCTCATTTTCAAGCTCGTCCTCAAACTTTTTGAGGAATTCATCCTGATCAGCGCCCAGACATCTTCGTATCTGTATCCTGCAGCTTATTCATTGAATCCAGCAAATTGTCCAGATAGTTTTCTGTCGATTTATCGCTCATTAGTATTCTCCATCTATAATCCATTAAAGGGTGCAGCTAAACAAGCCACACCCCTTGTATCTAAATATATTATGCTTTATCAATCAGCTTGTCAATCGCCTCTACAAGCTTTCCGATTTCAGGCTTTGTAAGCTGTGCGTCTGCTCCAAGCTGTTCACCCTTTTTTCCTCATCTCTTTCATTTACCAGTGAAGAGAATATGATAACCGGTATATCTCTAAGCTCTGCATCTGATTTTACAAGCTTTGTGAGTCTGTGTCCATCCATGAGTGGCATCTCAATATCAGTTATAATGCAGTCAAGATGCTTTGTAATATCGCCCTTTGCCTGCATAGCCTCTATCACATCCCAGGCCTCCCCTGACCATTCTCTTCCACTATGAGATTGGTATATCCCGACTTCTTAAGGCACTCTCGGTGATGAGCTTTGACAATAAAGCCGAATCCTCTGCGATAAGAATTGTAGCATCACTCCTATCTCTTGCCTCCATCTCATCGATATCATTAACCCTAAGTCCTGTCTGTGGACTAATAGAAGCAACTATAGCCTCAAAATCAAGGATAACTATAAGCCTGTCATCCATTTTGATAACACCTGTAGCAGTGCTGCCATGCTCGCCCGTCAGTGTCTCGTCAGGCTTTATGATATTCTCCCACGATACGCGGTGTATACCGATAACCTGATCTACATGAAATGCCACATTGAGTTTGTTAAAATTCGTAATGATAAATAAGCCTTTTTCATCCGTCTGTGGCAGATTAAGACAATTCTTTAAATTGATAACCGTAATCATTGTGTCACGTGGCATAAATATTCCCTCAACACTCGGATGAGTATTCGGAACAGGAGTGACCGGCATATATTGCAAAATCTCTCTGATCTTTGCGACATTGATTCCGTAGTGATTGTCTCCCCAACGTGAATTCAAGCACTTCAAGCTCGTTTGTTCCTGACTCCAATAATATGTTCGTATCCATAATACAACCTCCACCTCTTAGTAATCTAAGTATATCATATGTTTTATAATTCAATCAAACTTTTTTTCGTTATCTTTTATAACCGACATCTTAATATTGTCACATGCCGTACCCTGAGGTATCTTGAAAAGCAGCACCACATCAACCGCATCGTGCGCCTTTACGGTTCCCTGAAAAGTATTAAGGGAATATGTAAGGAATGTGCCCTCAGCCGTGTATTCCTTTCCATCGGGGAAAGTGGCTTTATATGTCCTGGCATTGCCAAACATATCAACATTTATATCCTCGTCTGTCGGATTTTTAAGAGTGAATTTCATAACCGCAAAAGTATTACCGCTTCCTGCCGTTATAGAATAGTATGAGCCCTCATTGTACACATCTGACTCGTTTACTCCATCATATGTAATTTCAAGGCTGCCGTAGCCTGTTGCCTCGGCAAGTGACACCTTCTTTTCCTGCGTGGCAGAAGGCTCTTTCTGCGAATTGCTGCTCTTATCATTTCCAGCTTCAGATGTCTTATTATCCTGCGAAAGTGAATTATCAGGTGACGCCTCGTCCACTTTCTCAGTGTCGTCAGCATCCTCCATATCCCCACGTTTCTCCGTAGCGTTAGTCATGCCATCCTGCTGGTATATATTGTGTTTTGCAACAACATATGCTGAATAATTAGCGATAAGGCCTTGTTCCTCATCAGTCATATCATATAATTTTGTTCCGCAGCCTGTCAACGTTATAATTGCTGTAAATGCCACAGCTGCCATTTTTATATTTCTTCACGTCATTGTAATAAACCCGTTCTTATTCTATGACTTTTATCCTAATAATACATATGGTAACACATTTATTGATTGTTTGCAATAAATAACTCAAGTTCAAACCAGAATTCTACACCATCCTTGTGATTTATGACACCATACCCTCTGTGATGCAGTTCCATAATGGCCTTTACTATAGACAGTCCTATGCCGCTTCCGCCATATTCCCTTGTTCTGGCCTTATCCACCTTATAGAACTTATTCCATATATTTTCTATATCCTTATCAGGTATCGGCTCTCCCGTGTTAAACACACTGACCCTCACACGGTCACTGTACATGCTGTATGATACAGTGATAGTGCCACCTCTTGTGCAGTGATTTATCGCATTGCTGATATAGTTTGTCACAACCTCTTCAATCTTGTATATATCACCACTCACATATACGGAATCGGTGCGGTCAAACTCAATTGCAGCCTCATTTTTCTGTGCCAGAAGCTTAGATGAGTCTATAACCCCTCTGACAAGCGATGTCAAATCAAACCTCGTCATCTCAAGCACATCACTGCCATCCTCCAGATGATTGAGAGATAAAAGCTTCATAACCATGCGGTTCATCTTGTCAGTCTCGTCCATGATGACATCACAGTAGAAGTTACGGCTCTCCTCATCGTCATTTACGACCTCTTTGAGCCCCTCAGCATAGCCTGAGATCAGAGCAAGCGGAGTTTTTAACTCATGTGACACATTTGACAAAAACTCCTTTCTCATCTCATCAATCTCTTCTTTTTTTCTTTATATCACGCTGTAATTCATTGTTTGCCACCTTTAGTCTTGTGATGGTCTGCTCAAGTGTCTGCGACAGCTCATTCATATGCTCACCAAGCACATAAAGCTCCTTTGCACTGTTTTCCGTATCAATGTACTTCGCATCAAAATCAAGCTTCGCCATCCTTGTCGACAGCTCAGTCATATTTCTTATCGGCCTAGGTCATGTTGCGAGCAACAATATATGCCATAAACACTCCCACAACAATAGCAGCCACTGTGCCTATTGCAAAAAAGCGGTTCGATATGGACACGCTCTCCTTAATGCTCTCAAGCGGTGTCTTCATGTATACAAAGTTACCGTCAATCAGTCTGTTATTTATGATAATATACTCTGTCCCCAGCCTTTTTTATCTTTCTGCCTTGTCATATTCAGGTTGTTGTAGTCTGCCGAATACGACGACATGCTTGCCTCCAAAAGCAGCTGGAATATTTCCTGATTGTCAGTGGTTCCCTCAATGATGACCTTACCGTATTTGTTGAACACAACCGCATCTATATTGGCGCCAACGCATTTCTTTTCAAATGCTACAGCAAACGTATCATCTGAAAGTTTGTCATTTTTTGCAGCCAGGTCCACCATTTTGTATACAGCAAGCATCTCTTTTTCCTTGTTAAATACATAATACTTTTCCAGCAGTGTGTTATTAGCCATCCAGAACACGCCTACTATCAGAAGTACAATGAATGAAATCACAAGCGTAAGCTGTGTGGATAACGTTTTTTTCTTTTTCATGGTGACACCTCTTATCCCGAATCCATTAGTCCTAAGCTTAACACTTACTGTATCTCGAACTTATATCCCACACCCCAGACAGTCTTTATATAGTCGCCTTTAGCGCCCATTCTTGCTTCTTAATTTCTTCACATGTGTATCAATAGTCCTCGCATCGCCAAAATAATCATAACTCCACACACTGTCAAGTATGCGCTCCCTGGTAAGCGCAATTCCCTGATTGCTCATAAAGTAATCCAAAAGCTCAAATTCCTTTACCGAAAGTTCAATATCCTTGCCATCAATAGCTACAGTGTGTGCCGTCTTGTCCATAACAATACCACCGGCCTCGCTTATTACTGCCTCCTTGCCCAGTTTATTCGCCCTGCGAAGGAGAGCATTTACCCTGGCCACCAGTATCTTGGGAGAAAATGGCTTTGAAATGTACTCATCAGCACCAATGTCAAAGCCGTTTAATTCATCACGCTCATCGCCCTTAGCTGTAAGCATAATAATCGGCACCTTTGAAGTCTGTCTGATTTCACGGCATACCTCAAAGCCATTTATCCTTGGCATCATTATATCGAGCACCAGCAGTGCTATGTCCTTCTGCTGATAAAATATATCAAGTTGCCTCCTCGCCGTCTCCGGCCTCAAGTACCTCGTACCCTTCCCTTGCAAGGAAATCATGCACGAGCTTTCTCATCCTGCTCTCGTCATCTACCACCAGTATCTTTATTTTGTCCACTCTGTTGCATCCTGCCTTTCATCCAGTGCTTTTTCCCTCTCTTCTACTGCTTTTTCCCTTTTTTCAAGCTCCTTCTGCCAGTTTTCATATTTGTCTATCAGCTCATTCTCGTAGTCCACCACATACGGACTGTGTCCACTCACATATGTGATGCCAAACATAGTTACTATGGCAGCCGATAATACAATAGTAAAAAACAATGCCACATGGAACTTTTTCTTATAGCCTTCCGTCTGTTTTTTTACCTCGACAACCGCTTTTTTTATCCTCAGGAATATAAATCGGACGGATATCCTCATTCTTGATATATGGGATTGTATGCAGATATTCCTGCAGTTCAACAAGAAACGATAGCCCTACAGGAATAAAAAAATACCCCGGCTTTTGTTAAGCCTTAAATACAGCTTGTATACCGTATCCGGGTCAGACATATCAGTCTGATCCTTTATATATCGTATTCCGTCACTTTCTTTTTTTTAGCCTGCCTTGCCTCTTCCTTTGTCTGAAACTCAAACCCATCAACTACATACATCATATTCCCTCTTTCTAATCATCGCGCTCTGCAATCTCACCCGAACGATATGCCGCAATGAGATGCTTTAGATCAGCTATCTTTTCCTTCATCTTTATTCCGGCATCCGTATCTCCGACAAGTATTCTCTTATCAAGTACCTCTACAGCCTCACGCCTTGATACGATATCCCTCTCATCCCTTACTGCCGTCTCCGGTGATTCAAACGGCTCATGTGCTGTCAATGTCAGCCCATATGAATTGTAAATCAAGGTATATCCCGCGATGCCTGTCCGCCTGCGGTACGCCTTTGAAAAACCACCATCTATGACTATCACTCTGCCGTCGCACTTCACAGGGCTTTCACCTCTTAATCTGTGAACAGGAACATGTCCGTTTATGATATGGTCTCTTTTTATCATGCAAACCAAACTCCTCAGTATACGCTGCGCACACTCAGGCTTGTTTATATACTCATAATAAAAGTTTTTCTTTTCTTTATTTTCATATCATCGTCATCTCTAAAATATCTCTCAAACGTAGCCATCTTATTTCTGCCATAAAGCGGAGAATATGGTGCTGTCCATATGTACCACATGATATCGCTGCCCTTTTGTCTTTCCAGCCTGTCGTCCGAGAAAAAAGCCTTTCTGACGTAAGTCTCCAGTATATCAAACAAAGCCTTGCCACTATACTCTTTACCGTAGATATTTACCTTTGCGAAGCTTCCATCCTCCTCCATGGGGATGCATCCGTGGAAAAGCAGATTGCCATTATATACCTTGTACATGCTGCCTCTTTTTTAAGCAGCAGCCCAACGTGGTTTTTAAGCTTCTCGCAATGAATAAACGAGCTCCTCGAGCCTCTGTATGACTTCCTCTTCCCCCTCTGTCAGCCTGTAAGGATCAGCCGGGTCAATTGTTGGAAAGCTTGTATCAAGCAGCTTATAAGTTCTGCCCTCAAGATCTATAGTGCCCTGTTCATAATCAATATGTTCCAAAAGCAATCGTTCCTTCATGCCATACTCAGGCCACTTCTTAATGAGCTGTCCCTCCAGCTTGAAACGTATGATGGCAATGGCCTTGTGCATCTTCTTTATCAGATCACTCTCCATATTATCTGCGCCACTTGGAGCCACCTTAAACACAAATCTGGTGCATGGGTCATCCTTGTAAGCCTTCAGTGCAAACGTAGCAAGCGGAAGCATATTTATACCATAGCCCTCCTCGACCACGTCCAGATTACCATATCTGATACTGTTTCTGACAACAGTTGCAATACATGCAGGATTTCCTGCGGCTGCACCCATCCACACAATATCGTGATTTCCCCACTGTATATCCAGCGAGTGATATCTGCACAGCCTGTCCATTATCAGATGCGGCCCCGCTCCCCTGTCGTATATATCACCAAGCACATGCAGATGGTCAACAGCAAGTCTCTGAATAAGCTCGGAAAGCACCACTATAAACTCCTCCGCAGTGCCCAGCTCCACTGTTGTATTGATGATTGACTCGTAGTAAGCCTCCTTGTTTAACACCTCCGGCTTTTCGGTGATGAGCTCCTCTATAACATATGCATACTCCTCCGGCAAAGCTTTTCTCACCTTGGAGCGCGTATACTTTGATGAAACGGGCTTGCACACCTCTATCAGCTTATAAAGAGTCGTCTTATACCACGAGTCCATATCCGGCTCGTCCTGCTTAATAAGCTCCATCTTTTCCCTTGGGTAATAGATGAGTGTGGCAAGCGCAGCCTTGTCAGCCTTGTCCATCGCCAGACCAAATACATCATCTATCTTCTTTCTTACAGCCCCAGAACCATTTTTCAGCACATGGGAAAAGGCTTCATACTCACCATGCACATCAGATACAAAGTGCTCTGTGCCCTTTGGCAGGTTTAAAATAGCCTGCAGATTGATAATCTCAGATGATGCCTTGCCTATTGTCGGATACATCTCCGACAACTGTTCCAAATAATGTAAGTGTTCTTTATCAATTGCTATATCATTCATTTATATCTAGACCTCATAATACTGATTCATCACCTTATTTATTTCCTTTTCAAGCTTACAACCCGTGTATACACACTTCATAATGCACTTTCTGATTGGCTCCTCAAAATTAGTACCCTCGCACTTATCCAAAACTCCCTGCAATGTAAGCTGTACAAGTATGCTCTCACCTGTCTGCGGATCTGTGGCTATGTTTTCGTACACCTTCTTGTAGTACTTATCACTCACTACCGGGTAGTCAGTAAGCGCCATTTCCCGCCACTTTCTAAAAACTTAGCGACATATATTCACCTGCTCTTTTGTATATAATAAAACATTGTACCAATTAGCGGTGCTCTAATCAATGCCTCAGAACACATTTATTTCAAAAAAGGTTTTTTTTGATATTTATTATAAATAAAGCTGCATTTGTTTAAATAAAAAAAAAGTGTAAGCTGCATTCAGCTTACACTAATTAAGTTTCAGGACACCTCCCTTTTTATATAACAAACATTTTTATTTGACAGTAATTGACGTTTCTTATATATTTATTTATGTTTCAACAATAACCATTATAGTGTATTGCGCATGTCAATACTTGACCAAATTTGGAGTTTATTTTTTTTTAAAAAGAAGGGAGATTAGCTCAAAAATGAACCGACTTGAAATAGCAAAAAACATATCGACAAATATTGAGCGCGAACGCATAAAGCTTGGTATGTCCCAGGCACAGTTTGCAAAAAGCACTTGATATGTCACTCTCCACCTACAAGCGGATAGCAAACGGAGAATCCTCTCGTATAGACGTCTACACCGCTTACCTGATATACAAGCTGACAGGACGGTTTTCCTGCGAACTAACAGGCTTCAATGATGATGTAATAAACCTTGTAAAGCGCATCAAAAAACTTTCCAAAAGCCAGCGCATACTTATAGACTCGATTATAGACACTGAGCTTGCGCTGTCTGCCTACAAGGATGAAAGCAGTCATACGGAGGATCTGATTTCCGTCCTCATCCCGACAGGCAATATGACCGACGGCATGATTTTGGACTCCTACAATGTCGAAAAAGCTTGATGTTTCAAATTACAGAAAAGCCTTCGGTGATGCCCTTCACATCGGAATCCGCATCACAAGCAATCATCTACATCCTGTATATAATAAAGGCGATATACTTCTAATCAGTCGAAACCCAATCCGCGACGGCGATACCGGTATCTTTATCAACGCACAGAACAAGCGTGCATACATCAGAAAACTGCATCAGAAAAACCCATGTGAGCTCACACCAATCAACAATTACGGTGAGACCTTTTATGTCGACAGCGATAATGTTGATGATATGAGCAAATGGATAAAATTCGGACACGTGCTCTGCAAGGTGCGCTAGCAGATTACTCTGTTATTTTAATATCATCAAAGCAGTCAAAGGTTGCAAAGTAGTCTGCCGGAGTTTCTGCTCTTCTGATGAGTTTTGCCTCTCCATTGCTTTCGAGCAATATCTCTGCTGAGCGAAGTCGTCCGTTGTAATTGTAGCCCATTGAGAAGCCGTGTGCTCCTGTATCATGGATTACCAGATAGTCTCCCATATCAATCTTCGGAAGCTGTCTGTCAATTGCAAACTTGTCACAGTTCTCACAGAGTGAGCCTACCACATCATATGTATGGTCACAAGGTGCATCCTCCTTGCCGAGCACTGTGATATGATGGTATGAGCCGTAAATAGCCGGTCTCATAAGGTTTGCCGCACACGCATCTACTCCTATATACTCCTTGTAGATATGCTTCTCATGGATAGCCTTTGTCACAAGACAGCCATACGGAGCCATCATAAAACGTCCCATCTCTGTGTAAATAGCCACATCGCCCCCATTCCTGCCGGTACCAAAACCTCATCGTACACCTTATGTACACCGGCGCCGATAACCGATATATCGTTTGGTGTCTGATCCGGCTTATAAGCCACGCCAACTCCACCTGAAAGATTTACAAATCTAATATCGCAGCCGGTCTCATTTTTAAGCTCAACAACCAGCTCAAAAAGCTCCTTTGCAAGCTGTGGATAATACTCGTTGGTTACTGTATTGCTTGCCAGGAATGCATGCACGCCAAAGTATTTAGCGCCTTTTGACTTAAGAATTTTGAATGCCTCAAAAATCTGTTCCTTTGTCATGCCATACTTGGAGTCTCCCGGATTGTCCATAATACCGTTTGACAGTGTGAACACTCCACCCGGATTATATCTGCAGCTTATTGTCTCCGGAATATGTCCGATTGTTTCCTCCAAAAAATCAATATGTGTGAAATCATCGAGATTGATGATAGCACCAAGCTTGTCTGCATATGCAAATTCCTCTGCCGGTGTATCATTTTTGATGAAAACATGATATGCTCTCCATCGAAGCCGCATGACTTTGCAAGCATAAGCTCTGTGTATGATGAGCAATCACAGCCCATGTCATAATCCTTTAAAATCTTGAGCAGGTATGGGTTTGGGGTAGCTTTTACAGCAAAATACTCTCTAAAGCCCGGATTCCATGCAAATGCATCCTTTACAGCCTGCGCGTTGGCACGGATGCCAGCCTCGTCATATAAATGAAATGGTGTAGGAAATTGTTTAACAATTTCCTCTACCTGTTGTTTTGTCACAAATGGTGTCTTTTTTCATGTTTATCTCCTAACTTTTACATAGTAAAGTGTACTAAAACATATGCTACAACAAAATGGGTATATTTTCAAGAATTTTTATGGTATAATTTCTCATTAGGTAAATGTCTTTACTTTTTTTTAAGTATAGTTGATATAACTATTCAAAACTGATATAACTATTTAAATTAAGATATAAAGGGAAACAGGAAAATGAACATTAAAAGTACTTCAGTATATTGATAATACACCAAAAAATAATATAACTACCGGTCGCTGCTGTAACCGGTGATAACATTCCTTCCAATAGCAGCTCCGCTGTCAATAGCACCGGTGCTGATTTTGATCAGGTGCTTGACGATGCAAAAATGGCTGAAGCTGCTGTTGCCATTGACAGACTGATTGCCCAAAGTAACGGTGGCTCAGTTGATATGTCGCTTGTACAGAGGTTCTTTGATCAAAATGGTATAAATATCGAGCTTTGCCGTAATACAGTTTCTCCTTCTGCCGCAGTTAATAATACAGCTGCTTATTCCGGTTCTCCAGCCGGCATCAGCTCAGATACAAATACATATAATGCAGCAGCTTCCGGAGCCTCAGGAATTAGCAGCAGCCTCCGTAAAACTCGAAGCTTCCGGTTTGTCATGCTCTGCCGATCTTGATGCAATTTTTAATGAGGCTGCCTCAAAATACGGTGTGGATGCCAAATTCCTTAAGGCTATCGCCAAGTGCGAGTCTGACTTCTCCACAGAGTGCACCAGCCGTTCAGGTGCCATGGGTATCATGCAGCTCATGCCACAGACCGCTGCCTCACTTGGTGTCACAAACGCCTACGACCCATACCAGAATATCATGGGTGGCGCCAGGTACATAAGTGAAAAGCTCACCCAGTATAATGGTGACAAATCACTGGCCTTAGCTGCCTACAATGCAGGCTCCGGCAACGTAGCCAAATATGGCGGCATTCCGCCATTTAAAGAAACTCAGAACTATGTAGCAAAGGTTATGGCATACTATAATTCATAATAAATTGTATTCTGACTCACATAAAATTATATTTTAATTCAAAGTGGCTTGACAAATGCTGATGTATATAGTAAACTTAGCAAGTTGATAGTTGCTGATGTGGCTCAGAGGTAGAGCACTTCCTTGGTAAGGAAGGGGTCACGGGTTCAATTCCCGTCATCAGCTTATTTAAAGAAATAGTTATTTTATATATTGAGATGCCACAGACATAAAGCCTGTGGCATTCTATGTATATGAGGAAAAGCATATGCGACGTCAATTCAGTGCACATGAATAATTTTTAGTCGGAACTGAGTGTACCCAACACATAGTTGAAATACAACAGCTCCTTTTGATGATATTATAGTAACACTTAATTGTGTCCTAAATATAGCCATGTGATAAATATTTTCTTAAATTTGGTAAATATCTACAAACAAACTCTTAATCCGGCAGAAATATTCTATATTTCAACAATATATTTCTCGTATGCATTGATAACAGTAGTTTCTCCCACCTTGTCAAGCCTGACAAACTGCCTGCCGTAACTCATATGAACATGTCCATGCACAAAAATACCTTGGCTTATACTGCTCAATAAGCCTGTTAAACACATCAAAGCCTGTATGACATGTATCCTCACCATCATGCAGTCCCTTTGCCGGCGAATGGGTGACAAGCACATCAAAGCCGTTTTTACGTTTAAGCTTCCACCACAGCTTCTTAACACGCTTTGTCATCTCCTTCTGAGTATACTGATTTTCTCCCGGTTTATAACGGTTTGAGCCTCCCAGGCCAAGAAACCGTACACCCTCATATTCGTAAATCTCATCCTCAATGCATATGCAGCCTTCCGGCGGCTTTACATTGTATTTGTCATCGTGATTGCCATGCACATACAAAAAGAGGGACTCCAACCATCGTTGTCAGAAAGGATAGATAGCTCGGGGTTTAAGTCTCCACATGATACAATAATATCAATTCCTTTAAAATCCTCTTTCTTAAAGTATTCCCAGTACATTTTCGACTCTTCATCAGCTAAGAATAGTATCTTCATTACAGTTTATTTTCCTCTACACCCTTTAGTTCAACCACCATCTTTGCATTGTCTACAAACTCACTCATAGGCGGAATACTACCTACAACATTATCTACAAGCCAGTCCATTTTCATGATATCAGACGGTTTCATCTCGTGCTCACCTTTGTTTTTAAGAAGCTCTCCCTTCTGGTCATATATATGTCCAAAGAACGGCACAACCTCACCCTTTGTGATATCGCTCTTTAAATGATCCGCAAGCCTTTTCACTCCATAAGGTACATGCTTTGAACAAATCAGGTCAATAACACCGGCTGACATGCCCCACCAGTAATTAAGTGCCTTAACCTGCTCCTGTCCTTCGGCCGTGTAGGAGCCTGCAAGTACGCTCTGCAAAAGCTTCTCATAAAACACTCCCCAGTTCCATATAGGCATGGCAAGGTTTAATGCCTGTCCATCCTGCAGCTTATACAGGCCAAAATATCTGGACGCGTCATTCGGAGTGATAATATCCTGATCTGATACATAATGGAGGTCATTTTCTTCAAGGAATTTATTCCTGTCATAATCCTTTGTCTTTGACCATGCCAGATATACCTTTGCCCTTGGATTCACACTTGCAACTCCCAGAGCAAACGCGTTGATATTGGAAATCATGCCATATATCGGGTAGTCTTTGCAATATATGCAACCCTTTCATTGTCTGTGACAGCTCCTGCTATCATTCCTGCGAGAAACTTTGCCTCATACATACGTCCATAGTATGTTCTGATATAAGGATGAGGCGCATTCAGCGAACAGTTGAGTATATAAACCTCCGGATGCTCAACAGCCACCTTTAAGCTGTTTGGCATCATCTGCGGTCCCACACAAAAAAACTATATCGGCACCTGCCTTTATAATATCCTCAAGCACCTGCTCCACATTGTTCTCATCCACACCTGCCACATATTCTGTCTCCAGCTTGTCAGAAAAGGTTTCATCAAGATACATACGCCCAAGCTCATGCGAATACAGCCACGCAGATGTTTTCGGCTCTCTCGGATATAAAAAATACAACCTTGAGCTTCTTTTGTGGTCTGAGGAATAAGATAATTGAGCAGACTCTTTTTGTTTTTGTCTGCACCTTTTTCGGATCCAGCACCAGATTTATCTTGTGCTTTTCCCCTTCTGCCGCAAACTCCTTCCATGTATTGATGACGTTTTTGTTGTAATCATTCTCAGACATCTCAAGCATGGCATCCATGCCAAAGACCTCCATAAATACTGTAATAGCATCACCCAGCTTAATGTCCAGCCTGTCACCACCGCGGAAATTATAGACCTTTGAAAAATCAAACATTACCTTGGCAAATTTTTCCTTGGTCCCATCATCCCATCTGCCCTCTTTTCCAACAAGCGAAAAAGAAGCTTATCAGCATTGCCCAGCTTCGTAAACTCCACCGAGCAAAGCCCCGTGATTTCATTGAACTTCATATACTCATAATAAAGCCTCACATCATAATCATCCGACAGCTTTGGAATCTTTCTGGTCACAATTGCAGGAATCGAAACGGCGTTGAAGTACTTGAGTACACTGACCCTCTTATTGCCCTCAAGCACATAATACCTGTTCATGTACTCAAATGCCTTGATCGGATCTCTGATTCCCTCATTCATCTGTGCATCTGACAGATTAGGACCACTTCACTGCAAATTCGGTTTCCCAGTCCAATATCGGCATAAAATTTGCCGCAAATGAATATGTCCTGCCCATGGTGCTTGTTCCTACAACGAAATCCAAAGGCACATGAACCAGCCCCATATTCTGCTCTGTCTGAATATCTGCCTCTGATAAGATTTCATCAAGCACTGGCAGATAAGGAAACTGTCCTTTAGCTATCCTTGCCCTGTATTCTTTTTTTCTTCCAGCTTTAATGCTTCTGAATATTCTGTTTCACCCATATTGTAATCTCCTTTTGAAACTATTTTAACATAAATTCAAAAAAAATTAAACATTTCCTTTGATATTTTTTTAAAAACTCTGATATAATATATGTTAGGAAATAGGTACCACAGTCATATGGAGGATAAAATAATGCAAAATATATCTCGGGAAAATGCCGATATCATAGGCGAAGTAGCCAATATCTGCATAGGCAATGCAGCCACAACACTGAGCATGATTCTACAAAAACCGACAAATATTACGACTCCGATTGTAGAGGTTTTGAAAAAAGAGGATGCTCTCGATCATGATGATCGAATTTTAATTAAGGTTCCTTACACAAAAGGACTTGACGGAACCAACCTACTTATTATAAAATTAAATGATGCATTGGTTATTGCCAATCTCATGATGGGAGGCAACGGAAGTAATGTTTCTGATATGACACTTGATGAAATCACACTTTCCGCCATATCGGAGGCTATGAACCAGATGTGTGTGGTACTAATAGCTACATCAATGTCTTCGCTCTTAAACGAGCCAACCGACATAGGTTTTCCGCTTATCAATTCAAGTTATCAGAAGACCTTTGATATACCGGACGAGTTGTGTAACGGAACAGATATTGTCAAGGTGACATTCAGGCTGACTGTTGGAGATTTAATAGACAGTGATCTCTTACAGTTGTATCCAATAAGCATAGTAAAACAGATTATCAAACAGGAGGTTTAACAACATGGCTAGAATTTTAATAGGTTGATGATGCAGCATTTATGAGAATGATGCTGAAGGATATCCTTACAAAGGGTGGATTCGAGATTGCAGGCGAGGCTGCTGACGGAAATGAGGCAGTTGCAAACTACAATGAGCTCAAGCCTGATCTTGTAACACTTGACATCACTATGCCAAATAAGGATGGCATCCAGGGCTTTAAAGGAAATTAAAGCAGCTGACCCAAATGCTACATGCGTTATGTGCTCTGCTATGGGACAGCAGTCTATGGTTATTGACGCTATCCAGTCAGGTGCCAAGGATTTCATCGTTAAGCCATTTCAGGCTGACCGTGTTATCGAGTCAATCAGAAAAGTACTTGGATAATATTTACATATAAAACAAGGTCTGTCAGTATAGCTGACAGACCTTGTTTTATTATATTTTTTTTGTAACTGTTCAGTACCTTCACAGCTGCGCAAGACTCTCAATAGCCTTATCATCAAGAATAACCTTTGCATGCTCCATAAGAAAAGCCCTTTTGGTCTCAGCCCCCCTGCAATGATATCATCTGCATACTCATCTGCTATGACAGACATCTTTTCAAGCTCATGCTCATCATAGCCCGATAAATCCATGCTCATAAAGTACTCTCCCTCAAACTTAAAAAGCTGTGAGAATGGCATTGGCAGTCCTTTAATCATCTTTGCAAATCTGACAGCCACATCAAATTTTTCAAAAAATGAACATTACAACAGACACCATATCCTGCTTTTTTGCAGTTGTCCTGCCTTTTTTATTTTTCTCATTCTCTGCAGCCTCGGCCGGCAGCGAATTAAGCAATCCATTAACGATATCTTTAAGATGCTCCATCATTCCCTCAGTAGCAGGATGTTCAGAAAATGTCAGAGAAAGTGTGTGATCCGCCAAAAAATCTGCTCTCACAGTCTTGATTCCCGAATTAAAATCAGTTCCAAACTCTTCTGAAGCCATGTCAAATATCTGGTTCATGAATTCCTGGGTGCGCTCGCCATTGCTCATAATTTTCATCCATTGTATATCCCAGATCATATATTTCTTCTTCTGAAATAACACATTTTATAGTGTGTTCACCTATTCTTGAAAACTCCATAACAAGCTTCACCTACTTTCTTTTTTTTAGCTTTTGTCTGATACGGGATAGTGCATTGTCAATTGATTTATCTGATTTTCCAAGCATATGCGCTATCGATGTATAATTATTTCCTTCCAGATACAATTGTAGCACTTTTTTCTCCATATTACTCAGTTTATTCCACAATTGTTCCTTAAATTCCTTAAATTTTTCCTTCTCTATGAGAAGCTGCTCAGGACTTGCAATATCATCTTGCAGTATTTCTTCAAACTCTGTACCATCACTGTCACTCTGCGAAAAGGATATATATGTGTTAAGTGGCATATGTTTCTTTCGGTTTGAAGCCTCAAGCGCCGAGCTAAGCTGCCTTGTGATGCATAGCTGTGCAAAGCTGTAGAAAGATGCTTCCTTGTCGCTCTTATAGTCTCTGACCGCTTTAAACAGGCCTATCATGCCCTCCCTGAATAAGGTCATCATTCTCACCGCCTATCGGTAGAGTGCATTCGTCTTTTTACGCACAAGCGGCTTATACTTTTCCAATATATAGTCCATGATTTCATTGTTGTCACCATGGTCATTTTTGTCATTATGAATCCTCATAATAAGCTCTTCATCCGTATATGCGCTGTAATCTTCCACTATATGCTTCCTATTCTATAAATATACAATTCATAATATACACCACTCATCCCGCGACATGTAATCTACTTTCCACTCTTAAGTCTCTGTCTGACTATCTCATATGCAAGCACGCCTGTCGCAACCGATGCGTTCAGTGAGTCAATATCGCCCACCATAGGAATAGAAGCTGTCATATCACAATTTTCCTTTACAAGCTTGCTGACTCCGTCACCCTCATTGCCTATTACAAGACCTATAGGACCTGTGAGGTTTAAGTCATACATGGTAGTGCCACCCATATCAGCACATACAAACCACATACCCTTTTCCTTAAGCTCCTTTATAGTATTTGAGATATTGGTAACCTTGGCAACAGGTGTATAGTTTATCGCACCTGCAGACGTCTTTGCCACTGTAGGGGTAAGTCCCACTGCACGCCTTTTTGGTATGATGATGCCATGTGCACCCGCCTGATTTGCGGTACGGATTATTGCACCAAGATTGTGTGGATCTTCTATACCGTCAAGTATGATGATAAAAGGCGGCTCGCCCTTTCTTTCGGCATTTTCCAGTATGTCCGAAACCTCGGCATACTCATATGCTGCTGAAACTGCAATGACACCCTGATGCTTGCCTGTCTCAGACATCTGATCAAGTCTTTCCTTTGCAACATAGTTTATGATTGCATCATGCTTTCTGGCCTCTCTTGTGATTGACTTTATTGGTCCGTCCTGACAGCCGTCAAGCACAAAAAGCTTGTCTATTGTCTTTCCTGAACGGAAAGCCTCCAGCACAGCATTTCTGCCCTCTATATAATTCTCATGAAATTTTTTCTTTATTGTTGTTATCCATATTTTCCTCTTATTTTGTGCTATATTTCAATTCCTAAAAGCTCCACTCCAAGCTTGGTGAGTGAAACAACCCTCTCAAAATCATCCTTCAGATAAAGATAGCCCATGACCGCCTCAAGCCCTGTAGCTTTCCTGTAATCAGCCATTGTAGCGTTTTTTGCCATGGAAGGTGACTTGGCATTGCGCCCCCTGTGATACACACACATCACTCTCCTCCTCTGTCAGATGAGGTAAAAGTGCCTCTATCATGAGAGCCTGCGTATGTGCCTTTACTATATTACTTGTGTGCTTATGAAGCAGATTTGCCTTTGTATTGCCTTTTCCCACCACAACTGAGCGGATAACAATATCAAATATGCCATCACCGATATACGCAAGTGTAAGCGGCGAGTATGTCCTTATATCAACATCCTTTATTCCAAACTGTTCCTTAATATATGAGTCTATCTTCATACTATACCAAGCTCCCATTTTACTCCCTCTCTGGTATCCTTTATGGCAACCCCCTTTGCCAGAAGTTCATCTCTTATGGCATCGGCTGTCGCAAAATCCTTTGCCTTTTTAGCGGCTGCACGCTCTGCAATTTTATCATTGATAAATGCCTCAAGCTCACTGTCTACAGATGACGATGCCTCAAGTAAGGCCTTTCCTGATTCCCTAAGTCCCAGATCAAGTACCTGCTCAAAGTCATCGATAAGTGCAAGCTTTGTACTGTCTGAGATATCAGCCTTAAGCACATCATACACTATGGTTATAGCCATTGATGTATTCAGATCATTTGAAACTGCATCAGTAAATTTCTTCTTAAAGTCAGCAAAAGCTGTCTCATCAATATCACCCTCATCCTTAAGCTCTGCCACACGCTTTGCAATCTTATTGTATGCCGCAACTGCATTGTCGAGCGCATCAAAAGAAAACTCAAGAGGCTTTCTGTAGTGTGACTGTAAACAGAAGAATCTGTAGGCAAGCGGATTGTAGCCCTTCTCCTGAAGCACCGAAACTGTGAGGATTGCACCCTTCGACTTGCTCATCTTGCCGGCTCTGTCATTTAAGTGATTGACATGGAACCAGTACTTGCACCAGTCGTGTCCCAGATAGCTCTCTGACTGTGCAATCTCATTGGTGTGATGTGGGAAAATATTGTCCACACCGCCACAGTGGATATCCACGTACTCTCCGAGATGCTTCATGCTGATGCATGAGCACTCTATATGCCAGCCCGGATATCCGACGCCCCACGGGCTGTCCCATTTAAGAGCCTGGTCCTCAAACTTAGACTGTGTAAACCAGAGTACGAAATCATTTTTATTCTTCTTGTTTACATCCTCCTCGACATCATCTCGCACTCCAACCTGAAGCTGTTCCTTCTCTACTGCTGAAGAGAACACAAAATAATCATCAAGCTTTGATGTATCGAAATATACATTGCCTCCTGCAAAATAGGCATAACCCTTCTCGATAAAGCACCTCCACCATATGGATAAACTCCGGAATACAGTTGGTTGCAGGCTCCACTACATCAGGCATTCTGTTGTGTACAGCCGTGAAATCCTTGAAAAAGGCGTCCGTGTACTCCTTTGCCACCTCCATGACGCTCTTATGCTCACGCTTTGCGCCCTTTAGCATCTTGTCCTCTCCGGTATCTCCGTCGCTTGAGAGATGTCCCACATCAGTGATATTCATGACACGCTTTACATCATATCCCACATAGCGAAGTGCCTTCTCAAGCACATCCTCCATGATGTATGAGCGGATATTTCCGATATGTGCAAAATGGTAAACTGTAGGTCCACATGTATACATGCCGATTTTGCCGTCAACACGCGGAACAACAGTATCAATCTGTCTTGTGAGTGTATTATAAAACTTGAAATTATTCTCCATTATTTATATCTCCTTTTGGATGATTTATAACTATCCTATTATTTTAGCATGTTTTCCATATATATTCAAATCAATCGGCCTGACAGCCGTTGCAGCCGCTACATCCGCCTCCTACCTGCATACTTGCCTCATAGAGACCTGTAAGTGAGCAGATTGCCTGTGATGCAATCCCTCCTCGCGGCCTGTAAAACCAAGCCACTCCTCGGTCGTTGCCTTTATATTTACCTGCTCCTTTGCGATTTGCAGCGTATCAGCCACATTCTGCTCCATCTGCTCAATATACGGACGAAGCTTCGGCTTTTGTGCAATTACTGTCGCATCTATGTTTTCTATCACATAGCCTTTTTTTGCAATGAGGTCTCTCACATGCTCCAAAAGCTTAAGACTAGAAATCCCCTCATATGCCGGGTCTGTATCCGGGAAATGCTTTCCGATATCGCCAAGTGCCGCTGCGCCTAAGAGTGCATCCATTATCGCATGCAACAGTACATCGGCATCCGAGTGGCCTAACAGCCCAAGTGTATGTGGAACCTTCACTCCTCCCAAAATCAAATCTCTGCCCTCAACAAGCTTTGTGCACATCATAGCCCATTCCTACTCTCATATATCGTCTCTCTTTCTATCAGATACAACACCTCATGTTATTGTCAACTGTCATTGCTCTGTATTTTAGTTTTTAACTATAGTATACCTTATTTCTTCTGTTGCGCCAAGATATTATTTTCAGCTATTTTTTCAAATAAAAGACCGCCCCGGACAAACCGGAGCGGTCTTTATTAAAATGGGAATAGTCCATTAAATGTCTTATGCAAGTGCTGCAGTGATGATAGCCATTGAGTAAACCTCTCCTGCATTACATCCACGAGAAAGGTCATTGATTGGAGCATTGAGTCCAAGAAGGATTGGGCCGTATGCTTCGAAATTACCAAGTCTCTGTGCAATCTTGTATCCGATATTTCCTGCGTTGATGTCAGGGAATACAAATGTGTTTGCATGTCCTGCAACCTCAGACTGTGGGCACTTTGTGCGGGCTACACGTGGTGCAACTGCTGCGTCAAACTGGATTTCTCCCTCGATTGGAAGATTTGGATATTTCTCTCTTGCCTTGTGAGCTGCGTTGCGCATCTTATCAACATCCTCGCCCTTACCGGAACCAAGTGTTGAGTAGCTTAAGAATGCAACCTTCGGATCAACACCGAAAATCTTCGCACACTCTGCAGACTCGCCTGCGATCTCAACCAGCTCATCCTCAGTAGGATGGATGTTTATAGCACAGTCGCTCATTGCAAGCACCTCATTCTCACCTGTTGCAGATGGACGAACAAGGATAAAGCATGAAGATACGATTGTGTTGCCAGGCTTTGTCTTGATAAGCTGTAATGCCGGACGAACTGTATCTGCTGTTGAGTATGTAGCTCCTCCGAGAAGTGAGTCTGCGATACCCATTTTTACAAGCATTGTTCCAAAGTAGTTAGCTGATGAAAGAATTCCCTTAGCCTGCTCCGGTGTAACACCCTTGCTCTTACGAAGCTCGCAGAATAATTCAACCATCTCATCCATACGGTCAAAGTTCATAGGATCTATGATCTCTGCTCCACGGATATTGAAACCGCTCTTCTCAGCGCTTGCACTAATCTTCTCAGGATCTCCGACAAGGATAGGATGTAAGAAGTTGCTTGCAAGTAAACGCGAAGCTGCCTCAAGGATACGTGGATCCTCTCCCCTCTGTGAATACGATTTTCTTTGGGTCTTTCTTTAATATTTCGATTAACTGACCAAATCCAAACATGATAATGTCTCCTTTATGTATATTATTTATTATTTAAAACTATATCTGGTTTCACACCACTGACTATAATATACTTATTTTTCTCGAATATCAATAATTGTTAAAAGGTTGTCAAGATGTTCGCGAAAAAAATCCAATCCATGATATTTCATGGCACAATAAAAAAGGAACCGGATTAATATTTTCCGATTCCTTTTATAATGATCACTATTTATTCGTTTAAGGAGTATTTATCATGAAAAACCGTTTACTCTTCAAGTGCCTTAAATGCCTCATCAAGATCCT